>MKWU01001432.1_pt1 | contig 41057 bp, 35 predicted proteins | sample 809101 | NCBI WGS metagenome assembly MKWU01 (sample SAMN05860141, study PRJNA318959) | sponge metagenome | host: Aplysina aerophoba | place: Slovenia: Piran, Adriatic Sea, Gulf of Piran | collected 2013-05-07
GATGTCGGCACGGCTCACGGAGACGTCGGGCTGGGAGACGGGGACAGCGGCCAGGGTCATGACAGGGCGGGAACTGAGGGAATCCGTACACCGTGATTCTATCTTTCAAAACTTCGTTGCCCTACTAGCCAGACCATGGTCGAACTGGAACGGCTCACGGCCCTGACGCGCAACGGTGCGCACATCCAGGTGGCGGAGCAGTACCCGTTTCAATCCCTGCATGCGGCCCACCTTGCCTTGGCCCGCGACGGCCGCCTGGGTGACATCATGCAGGCACAGGTGTCGGCGGCGCATGGCTACCGCGGTGTCAGCTTGCTGCGGCTTATGCTTGGCGTGGACGTCGCGTCCTCGAAATCCACGCCTTCGGAGTCGAGTCTCGCCTGTTGGCCAGTCGCCGCCGGACAGGTCGGCCCGTTGCCGGCAAGTTGGAGGAATCCCACCAGATCCTGGCCCTCTTCGAGTTCGCTTCGGGGCAGTCCGGTCTCTTCGACTTCACTTGGGATCAGTACTGGGCCTGGGTGCGGACACCGCGCGTCCTGATCCGCGGCACGCGAGGCGAGATTGTGCAGGATCGCATTGCATGGCTCAGGGATTCGCAGACACCGATGTCTCTGCCCCTGGAGCGCGTAGATGGCGGCCGTTTGGGATGCTTGGAGGGATATCACCACCACGGGGTTCAGGTCGGCCAAGAGTGGGTGTATCGCAATCCTACGGTGCCGGCGCGGCTGTCCGACGACGAAATCGCCGCGGTGGACTGTCTGCTGCGCATGGGTGCGAACGTGCGCGCAGGACCAGTACCTGACCCTGCTCATCGAGGAATCCGTGCGGACCGGGGAAGCGGTTCGGTCGAGTCGGCAGGCCTGGGCCGGTTAACGCAAACAGCCGCCAAACCGTGAGGCTTGGCGGCTGCCATTGGTACCCCCAAGGGGATTCGAACCCCTGTCGCCAGCTTGAAAGGCTGGTGTCCTAGGCCAGACTAGACGATGGGGGCCTGTCCCGGTCCAGGACCCGGCATTATAGGCGTTGATCGCCTGAGAGTGCAGAAACCAACCACGCCGGCGGCACCGTTTCAGTTTCGTTGATATTGGCCCGGGACTGTAGGCGGCTGCAGGTGCGCTGTGCCGAGTGTTGTCAAAGCCGTTGGTGCCGGACACGGTGGGACACAGGGAGTTGGCCCGTCTGTGGGTGAATGTCCGTATCAACGAGATTGGTTGCGGGCGCGGAAAGGCACTGTTTCAGTCAGTGTCGGAATGGGTACGGTGTTGTCATGGATGCGCGGCTCCACGCCCCGGGGATGTCAAAGCACATTCGTTGCTGGCAGTGCCGAGGAATCTGCACACCCCTGCCACCGTCTGGAAGCCTCGGGTGAAGCATCCACCTGCCCCCGCGGTGCATCGGGATTGTGCAAGGTAGCCGGGAGCGAACCGGTATGGAACGGCAGTCTGAAGCCCTTGGCGGTGTTACTTGGACAATCCGAAGTGTTGGCGCGCCAAGTCCAGGAATTCTTCGGATGACGAATTCACCATCCATCCTCGCACCCTATCCACTTCCGACATGGGAGTCGAGGTCCGCTGCATCATCAAGCGCAGTTGGTCGGCAGTGGAGTCGCCGTATCGCAACTGTGCCATGGTCGTGATCGCTTCCTTGATTGCCCTCTCCTTCTCCGCCAGCTGGGCGTTCTTGTCGTCGAGTTGGATGTCCTTCTCCGCCAGTTGGTCAACCTGCTTTGCCAGCAGTTCATCCTTCTCCGCCAGCAGGTCGTCCTTCTCACTTTCGCTGGGCAGCGGCTCGCCCGTCTCGGGGTCCAGAATGCGGTAGCCACCGTCGGTTTCCTCCCTGTGCAGTTCCTGAGAAAGGAGGATGTCACAGTCCAGGGTTGGCGAGTAGGCGGACCACGCGCGGGTGGCCGCGTCCCAGAACGTGTCCAGCGGCTCGTAGCGGCCCTGTTCCAGCCGCCAGCCCGTCAGGGGGCCGTCCGGCAGCAGCAGGCCATGCTCGAAGTGGGCGGGGTCGTCGGAGTCGACAGGATCCAGGATCCAGTACTCGCGGACCCCCATCCCGGCATACCAGTCCTTCTTGGTCTCCAAGTCCTTGTTTTTGGTGGACGGAGACGCGACCTCGATGACACAGTCGGGTGGGCAGGGCATGTCCCGGCGGCGCAGGGACCCCTTCCCGGTGTTGGGGAAGGGCATGATGATCAGGTCCGGATCGCACCGCTGGGCCTGGCCGTCGGCATCGACGAAGTGGAGCCCGATTTCCTGGTTGACGGCGAAGGGGCGCCCGCGCCGCCTCAGGAGGGCGGACAGGGCGCCATACAGGTAACGCAGGATGACGACGTGTCTCGGAACCACTGCCATCTCGTCGCTCCTGGGCCATTCGGCGGGGAAATCCGGGGTGTTCCAGGAAGGGATGGGCTTGGACAGGTCCACTGGGGGAACCGGTTCGGCTGCGAGCGGTTCCACCGGTACGGTCCAGGGTTTGGTGATGGCCATCGGGCGCCTCCCGTGCAAGCAGGATCTATTGTAATTGGCCCCACAAACGACCCGCCGGCTGATCAACCCGGTTGGGTTTCCCGGGGTGTGGTTTCGACAGTCCAGGTCTGGAGTCGGTTTTGAAGACCTGCTCGACTGGCAGGTTCAGTCAAGCCAATGCCACGCAAGCCCGTCCTGCCCTCCGGCACGGGTGCGGTCAGACCGTGATGTCCACGATGCGGCCCGTGTCCTTCTCCATCAGAATCATCTTGACCCGGCCGTCCGGCATGGTCTCCTGCTTGACGATGTTCTTGCCGTCGTACTCCGCAATCTCCCGGCGGATCGGATCCGCCTTGCCGTGCCGCCAGTCCACCTCGACCGGCACCCAGGCGCGTTCCCGCGCCGACCGGTAGCAGGCGTCCATGATGCAGTTCACCACGTAGCCGTCGTAGAAGTCCTCGGTCGGGTTGGTGCCCTGCTCCAGGCTGTTGAACATGTCCGTGAACATGTCGGTGTAGCCCAGCTCGACAATCTCGTCGCCGACCGGGAAGAGCCAGCCGCTCTCCACCTCCGACTTCTCCGCCACGTAGCCGGAACCCTCGCCGGAGGTGAACATCTCGAAGCCGGTGCGCAGGAAGTGGTTGAGCCAGATGGTGCCTTCCGTGCCGGAGATTTCGTCGCGCAGGTCCATGCCGCCCCGGAAGGTCCAGCTGACCTCGAACTGCCCGACGGCGCCGCTCTCGAAGCGGATCCAGACCATCGCCGTGTCCTCGGCCTGGATGGGATGCACCATCGTGTCGTGCCAGCACATCACCTCCACCGGCCGGTTGTGCTTGCCCACATAGCTGCGGATGATCTCGATGCAGTGGCATCCCAGATCGATGACCGCGCCGCCGCCGGCCTTTTCGGCATCGAAGAACCAGGCGCTGTGGGGACCGGGGTGCGTCTCCCGCGAGCGTGCCACTAGCACGTCCCCGATGGCGCCGTCCTGCACGGACTTGATCGCCTTCAGGGCCTTGGGGGCGTAGACCAGGTCCTCAAGGTACCCGTGGAAGACGCCGGCATCCTCGACCACCTTCAGAATCTCCGCCGCTTCGGCTCCGCTGCGGGCCAGCGGCTTGGTGCAGAGAATCGCCTTGATGTTCGGGGCCTGCACCGCTTTCCGCACCACCTCCAGATGCATGAAGTTCGGCAGGCCGATCACGACCGTGGTGACCCCGGGGTGGTTGAGGGCCTCGTCAATGTCGGTGGTCCAGGCCGGTACGCCCCATTCTTCGGCGGACTGCCGGGCCCTGTCTTCCGAGCGGGACTGCACGATGGTGACCCGGTCCCGGTTGCGCTGGCCGTTCAGGGATTGGGTGTAGAACATGCCGATCAGGCCGGTTCCCAGCATGGCAACGTTCTGCATGGGTCTTTCCTCCGGTTCGGGGTGTGCAAATGGTCTGGACAGCGCGGGGGTGTTGGCAGGTCCGCACCGGTTTTATTTTACTGTCAGGCCCCGGCAGCGCCCGGCCCCCGGTACCGCGGGACGCGCACCAGCAGGACCAGCAGCAGCATGAACACTGCCGTGCCGCCGAGGGCGAGAAACCAGATGACGTGCGGGCCGATGGAGTCGAACAGCTGTCCGGTGATCCACGGCGTCACGAAGAACGCAGCCCCGGAACCGATGTACATGTAACTGGTGACCCGGCCCTCGGCCGGCAGGTACCTGGGCGCCAGGTTAAGGGATCCGGGGAACAGGTTGGCAAACCCGACTCCGATCACGATCACGGCCGTGTGCAGGACCGGCAGCGACTGTGGAAAGGCCAGGACGGCCAGGCAACCCAGGGTTACGAACAGGAGGCTGACGGCGAGCAGGCGGGCGATGGACACGCGCTGCAGCAGGGGCACACTCACCAGCCGAGTCGCGATGATCCCGAGAAAGAGCTCGGAATTGATCAGGCCACCCGTGATTTCGTCGGTCAGATCGAGCTCGAGGATGTAGGCCAGCAGCCAGGTGGACACCGACAACTGGAGGCCGGCGGCCAGAAACATCATGGCGGCCAACAGGAACATGGGCCACGGTGACAGGGGATAGCGTGCTTCATGCCGCTGGCGTGCCGGCTCGGGACTGGGCAGGCGGACGTAAGCGAAGGACACCGATAGCAGTCCCAAGGCGATGACCGCGTAGGACGCGGCGAGATCGCCGGTCAGGTCGTGGAAGAAGACAATCACCAGCGGGGCGAGCAGCGCGCCGATGCCCCATACAAAGTGGAGGCCGGTCATGTACGGCGCGACGCGGTTGCGGAACAGCCAGACGATCAGGACGTTGAACCCGATGTCCAGCGTGCCCTCCAACAACCCCACCACGATCAGGAGGCCGGCCAGCCACCAGAAGAGGGGAACATGGGGAATCGCCAGCGTCAGGGCGGCCGCCGCCGCGGCACAGACCTGCAGCATGCCGTGGGGCCGTCCGCGGTCGGCCAGGCGGCCGGCCAGGAACGAGCCGACCAGGAAGCCGGCCGCCCGCGTCGTGACCAGCAGGCTGGCCTGGGCCAGGGAGACCTGCAACTGATCCGCCAGAAAGGGCAGGGCCGGTCCCAGCGATATCTGGCTCAGGCCGAGCGCGGCGAACGACCAGTAGTAAGCCGTGGTGGCCCGGAAGGCGTAGGGGGTCAGGCCCAGGCGCGCCAGCATGGGGATTGCGGTTGGGAAGCCGTCGCCACGGTGGTCACGCGGCGGCCTTCAGGGCATGGCGCGGCATCTGTCCCAGGGCATACAGCAGCAGCAGACTGAGTATGGTGCTCCCCAGGGAGAAGTGCCAAATGATCTGGGGACCCACCGTCTCGAACAACTGTCCGGTGATCCACGGCATGGCCAGAAAGCCCAACGAGGCCCCTGCGTACATCCAGCTGGTAACGCGCCCTTCGGGCGGCAGATGGTTGGGGGCCAGGCTAAGGCAGCCGGGAATGAGGGGGGCAAACCCTACGCCGATCAGGACGACCGCAATCCAGAGAACCGCCAGCGACGCCGGCATGGCCAAGGCCAACAGGCAGCCTGCGGCAAGGGCGAACAGGCCTCCGTAGAGAATCTGCGCAATGGTGAACCGCCGCAGGAGGAACATGCTTGCGAGGCGCGCACCAAGCATCCCCAGGAAGAGGCTGGAGTTGAGATAGCCCCCGGTGATCGTGTCGGCCAGATCCCGCTGGAGCACGTACGTGAGCAGCCAGGTGGCCACAACAATCTCGCTGGTGGCCGCCAGAAACATCAAGGCGACCAGTGTGAGCATCGGCCGGGGTGGGATGCGATGGCGCGTCTCCTTCCGATCGCGGATGGGGGCGGGACTGGGCAGGCGGATGAACAGGAGCAGCATGACCAGCAGGATGCCCGTGATGATGGTGTAGGACAGGCGCAGGTCGCCCGTGAGCTCCACGAACGTGACAATGATCAGGGGTGCTGCCAGGGCGCCGAGACCCCAGATGAAGTGAAGACCGGTCAGGAAGGGCGCGAACTTCTCCCGGAACAGCCAGACAATCACGATGTTGCCCCCTACGTCGATCCCGCCCACGAATGCCCCCATCAGGAACAGGCACACCAGCAGGAGGGGAAAGTCGGGCATGTTGGGGACCGCCAGGGCGCAGGCGGCGCCGAGCAGCAGGCAGAACTGAAACAGGCCGTGGGCCCGGACGCGGTCGGTCAAGGGCCCTGCCAGGAAGGAACCCAGCATGAACCCGGCCGACTGGGCGACCACCAGGCCGCTGGCTTCGGCCAGCGTGACCTGAACCTGCTCGCTCAGGAAGGGCAGCGCCGGTCCCACGGAGGCGGTGACCACACCCAGGCCGATGAAGGACAGGTAGTAGGCGGCCGTGGTCCGGAACGAGTAGGGAGTCAACCCCAAGCGTGTCAGCATGGGGGATGCTGTGGACGAGCCCTCGCCGGAACGATCACGCGGCGGCGCCCGCCTTCAGGCCGGGCAGGACATAGCGCGGCATCTGTTCCAGGGTGTACAGCAGTCCCAGTTTGAGCAGGGCGCCGCCCAGGGCGAAGTGCCAAATGATGTGGGGTCCCACCGCCTCGAACAACTGACCCGTGATCCACGGCATGATCAGAAAGCCGAAGGAGGCGCCGGCATACATCCAGCTGGTGACGCGTCCTTCCGGCGGCAGGTAGGTCGGAGCCAGGTTCAGGCAGCCGGGGAAGAGGGGGGCAACGCCGATGCCGACCAGGACCACCCCAATCCAGAGGACGGCCAGCGAGGCAGGCATGGCCAGGGGCAACAGGCAGCCGGCGGCGATCGTGATCAGGCTGCCGTACAGGACCTGCGAGATGGAGAATCGCCGCAGCAGGAAGATGCTCACGAGGCGCGCGCCGAGGAGGCCCAGGAAAAAGCTGGAGTTAAGGTAGCCCCCGGTGATTTTGTCGGCCAGGTCCAGTTTCAGGACATAGGTGAGAATCCAGGTGGCCACCACCAGTTCGATGGTGCCGGCCAGGAACAGCATGGCCACCATGGTGAACATCGGCCGGGGCGGAATCGGATACTGCGCCTCCTCGCGGGCCCGAATCGGTGCGGGACTGGGCAGCCGGAGGAACAGCAGCGACAAGACCAGCAGAATGCCCGTGATGATCGTGTAGGACAGGCGCAGGTCGCCGGTGCGTTCCACAAAGGTAACGATGATCAGGGGCGAAGCCAGGGCGCCGATGCCCCAAATGAAGTGGAGACCGGTCAGAAAGGGGGCGAACTTCTCCCGGAACACCCAGACGATCACGATGTTGGCCCCCACATCCATCCCGCCCACAAAGATGCCCAGCAGGAACAGGCAAGCCAACAGGGCCGCGAAGTCGGGAATGCTGGGGATGGCCAGTGTGCAGGCGGCGCTGACCAACAGGCAAAGCTGCAACAGGCCGTGGGCCTGAACCCGGTCGGCCAGGCGTCCCATCAGGAACGAGCCCAGCATGAACCCGGCCGACTTGGCCACGACCAGGCTGCTGACCTCGGCCACCGTAACCTGAACCTGGGCACTCAGAAAGGGCAGCGCGGGGCCGATCGATGCGCTGACCACCCCCAGGCCGATGAAGGAGAGGTAGTAGGCGGCCGCGGCGCGGAAGGAGTAGGGCGTCAGGCCAAGGCGTGTCAGCATGGGGGCGCAGCCGGGCCGGAAACCCGCTCCGTTTGGGTGGCCCGGCCGGACCGCGCTTCGGCCGGGCAGGGGCTTCAGAAGGTCGAAACGACTTCCTGCACGGTGCCGGTCTCGGCGGACAGGTAGGCCTTGTCGAAGACCTCGATCACGTGCCGGGCATGCTCCGGCGTGGACAGGGTGGGCTTGTCGTACAGCAACAGGTCCACGAGCTGCATGATGTCCTCGTAGACATGGGCTTCCTCATGCTCCTGGTGCGGACCCACAACATGGGGCAGCGACGAGTTGAGGTCGTAGCCGCCGCGCTTGGTGTCCTCTTCCCGGCCGGGATAGTCGATCATCTCGCCGTTGAACATGGGGCCCGAGATCGTGCCGCCGGTGCCGAACAGCGTGATGCGCCCGTCGGCGGGGGGCGCCCCCGCGGCCACGCCGTAGACGAAGCCGAACAGGTTGTCGCCGAAGTCGACCACGATCAGCGTGCTGTCGTCCATGTCGGTCGGCAGCATTTCGCCCCTGAACTCCCGCTCGTGGATGCGCACGCCGGACATCGCGGTGACCCGCTTCACGGGCCCCAGGATGCCGGTCGTGGCGTGGAGGCCGTAGACCGTCATGTCGTAGAGTGGCCCGCCGCCCGGCTTGCGGAAGTACCAGGCCGGATTGATGTTCGAGAGGGGATCGTCGCCGTGGCGGACCCTTTCCTGTTCGTGGTAGGTGCTGAAGGCCGAACCGCAGATGGCCCAGGTGAGCGTGCCCAGGTCCCCGCGCTCAATCATGCGCTTGATTTCCTGGTGCACCGGACGGATCATCTCGCCGGGGCTGGCCACGATTTTGACCCCCTTGGCCTCGGCCGCCGCCATCAGCGTGTCGGCTTCGGCCTTGGTCGTGGTCATGGTCTTGTTGAAGTGCATGTGCATCCCCGCCTCGACCGCCTGCATGCCCTGATCGAAGTGGAGGCCGATGGGCGACGCGATGGAGACCGCGTCCACGGTCCCGGATGCCAACAGTTCCTCGTAGGTTTCGAAGTGGTTGGGAATGTCGAATCGCTCCGATGCCGCCGCGGCCCGCCCCGGCGCCGGATCGCAGACCGCCGTCATGCGCACCCGGTCATGGACATCCTCCATCGCCAGATGGGGCATGATGCCGCGCACGGCGATGCTGCCGGCGCCTACGACGCCCATTCGTACTATCTCGGCCATGGCTGGGTTCCTGTGTGCTTGCGGAAAGGGCGGTGCAACATGTGTGCCGCGGAATTGTAGCCTGCCCGCGGAACGGCGGTCCACCGATCGGCGTCCCGGGTCTGCGGAACGGCAATGGGTCGAGCCTCAACGAGTCAATTGCCGCAGGGCGTAGTAGACCGGGAGCGGTTCCCACTGGTGGTTCACAATGCCCCACAGGGCCCGTTCGGTGGTCGGGGCGACCACCCGGAAGTTCAGGTTCCAGAGGAAGGCCGGTCCCGTCCAACCCCATGCCTCCATCATCCGGAAGGCCTGCACCGTCCATTCCGCCTGTTCGTCCTCGCTGTTGTCGTTGGCGTACAGGTAGGCATCATGGATGTTGTCCGCGCTGTTCTGGAACGAGGGCCAGCCGAATTCGGTCGGAACGATGGGCAGGTGGCCCGCCCCGTGGCGCACCAGCAGCTCCCGGTACCCTTCCATGGTGGAGCGGAAGCTCCAGGAGTGGTGCGGATTGTCGCAGGGACCGTTGAAGAACTCGTTGCCCGTCACCTGGATGGCCTCACAGGCCTCCTCCCACGTGGCATGGGGTGGAACATTGAACCCGTGCGGATGGGCTCCGACGGCATCCACGTATTCGGCCAGTCCGCCCTCCAGCATCTGCTCCAGGTAGACGAAATCATCAACCGACACGCCGGTGATGCTGGCTGCCGGAGTCAGGGCGCCCGAAACGATGTACATGCCGGGACAGTGTTGGCGGATCGCCCGCGAGGCCGGAATCAGCACGGCCAGGTAGTCGCTGCCGTGCATGTCCCGATCACCGGTTTCCACGTAGTAGTTCTGCTCGTTCCAGACTTCGATGGCCGCCACCTTGCCGCAATAGCGCCGGGCCAGTTCGCCAATGAAGCCGGCCAGGGCGGCCGGGTCCTTGGGAAAGCCCGCCACGAATTTGTCGTCGTTGAGTTCGCGGGCCCAGCGCGGGGTGGCCGTGACGCTGAGCAGCAGCTGGATGTTGCGGCGGCCGGCGTCGGCCACCAGCGCGTCCAACTCCGTGCGACTGCTCGTGAACTGGTAGTAGCCGGGGGTGCGTTCGAAGTCCTCCCAGCGAATCTGGGTCTTCAGCCAGGTGAAGCCCAGATCCTGGACCGCGTCGAGGATTTGCCTGCGATTCCGGGTGCCCACATCGATTACGTGGGCCTGGATGCCGTAGGCGAAGGGCAGACCCGACGGCAGCGGGGCTCCGCCGGTGGGCGTCTGGGCGGATGCGCTTGGGGTGGCCACGGGCTTGGCGGAACTGTCGGTACCCGCAACGGGGTCGGATGCAACAGGCTGAACGGGCCGCTCGGGAATGATGTCGGCCACCGGAAGATTGCCTGGGACATTGCTCACCAGCGGCGCCCAAATCCAATGGCCGTCGGCAAGTACCAGCCAGGAACCGTCCTGATTGCGCGCCACCGGCGTTACCGGTGTGTCCGCTTCCAGCCATCCGGCCGTTGGGAAACCGGTACCGGGGCCTTCCCGCAGGTTCGAGACCCGATTGGTGGCCGGACCGCCCGCGTCTTCTTCCACGGTGGCCACAGGGGTTGGCGTTGCGGCAGGGACAGGAGTTCGGGTTGGTACCGCCTTGGCCGTCGGCCGGGGAGTTGCGGTAAAGGTGGGCACGGGCACCGGAGCCCGAGGCTGGTGCGCGACGGGTGCAGGCGTGTCCTGCGAACCCGTTTGACAGGCGGCCAGGAGCAGCGATGCCAGCCACCCGATCGCAACGGCTTTCTGCAAGGTGGGCGCGGATCTGCGGAACAACATCGGGACAAAGGGCTGGTGCTGTGGGGCGCGGCGAATCGCGGGTCCGCCGAGATGACGGCGGAACATTGTAGGAGCGGTTTCGGCCCACAACCGGACGCGGTTCGGTTCCGCGGCGGTCTGCCCGTCGGCGAACGGGCGATCCCGGCCGAGATCCGGAAGCCGGATCAGCTCGATGCGGTTGGCGCGCATCGGCTTGCTCGGTGCTGTGGAACTGCAGGCCGCCGACAACGCGATATGTGTCTGGTTCGGGGCTGCACAAGACCACGGGGGCCGTGCCTTGTCAAGAGTGGATTACCGGTGGTGCCGGGGGCCGCCGGCGGTCATCCAAACGCGAATCTCCGGCCAACCGGTTTGATCGACAGTCCCTGCCAAACCTACAATGAGCCGTTACCCCGACAAGCAGAGTCTGTTCTGTTTTCAATGCCGCAGGTTGTGGCGGCAGGAGTTCCCCACATGAAACTCGAACATTCGGCCATCAACGTCAAGGATGCCAAGGCGGTTGCCCAATGGTGGAGCGAGCACCTGGGCATGCGCATCGTCATGGAGAGCGACGAACCGCCTTTCATGCATTTTCTGGCTGACGACGACGGTGCCATGATGGAGATTTATCACATGGCGGAGGCGGAGGTTCCCGACTGGGCCAACATCGATCCCCAAAGCATCCACTTTGCCTTCACCACCAAGGACATGGACGCGGAGCAGGCCCGGCTTGAGGCAGGGGGCGCGGAAGTGGTTGCGGGCAGAACCTCGCCGGCCGGTGACAGGCTGCTCTTCCTGCGCGATCCCTACGGCACGCCGTTTCAGCTCGTTCAGCGCCCGCGGCCGCTGTTGTAGACCGCTTCGGCCAACGCCGATTTGGGGCGTCGTTTGAGCGGAATCGACGTTTTCGGTGTAGACTTGGGCGAGAGTCCGCCACGCGCGACGCTGTCCGCTGGTTCGATCGCGCCGACTGACATTGCCCCGTCCCCGGTCCGGTACCGGTTCCCGTGTCCTGCCCCGTCGCGGCAGTGTGACATGTTGTGCCCGGCGCCTGCGCACTTACGGAGAGGATTGCCTGCATGTTTTTTGAACTACGCACCTATCGCACCAAACCTGGCATGCTGGATCAGTGGGCCAAGGTGATGGACGAGAAGATTATTCCGTTCCAGATCTCCAAGGGCATGGTGGTTGTCGGCAGTTTCATCGGCGAGGACGAGGAGGATCTATATGTATGGATCCGTCGGTTCGAAAGTGATGAACAGCGCGATCAGCTCTACCGGGCCGTCTACGAAGACAGTGTCTGGAAGAACGAACTCAAGCACTTGGGCGATGAAATGCTGGATCGCAAGAAGGGGATCGACGTGAAGAAGATCCTTGCCACGCCCAAGTCCGTGGTCCAGTAGGGGACCTTCATTCCATGCCTTCAATATTCTTGGGACGACTGCGGTCGTCTGTGCGCGTCCTGATTCCGGTCCTGTTGGCCGGCCTGATGCTCGCCGGTTGCGAGTTCTCGCTGCTGCCGGAGGGCCGTTCGTCGGAGGTGGCGTCCAGCGAGGCCACCCCGACGCCAATTCCAACGCGCATTGTGCCCCTCAAGCCGACCTATACGGTGATGGAGGGGGAGATCGTCAAGGATCTGGTCTTCAACGGCCGCATCGCGCCGGTGCGCGAGGAAGGATTGTTCTTCCGGACCTCCGGCCGCCTCAAGGCCGTCTACTTCGCGCGCAACGACCTGGTCCAGGCCGGCGATGTGATTGCCGAACTTGAGATCGAGGGCCTGGAATCCGAACGGGAGGGGCGTCGGCTTGACCTCGCGCGCGTCCAGGCCGACCTCGACTCGGTGCAGAAGGAAGTGGAGTTCGCGGTCTCGATGGCCCAGATCAACCTGGACATCGCGGAACTCGCCCTGATCGAGACCATCCGCACCGAACCCGAAGGCTCGGTCTCGATTGCCATCCAGCGCAAGAACGTCGAGCGGGCCCAGCTTGAACTGGCCAACATCAGCACGGCCGTGGACCCCATCCTGGTCAACAGAGTGGCCCAGGCCGAGTTGGCCCTCGAGCAGATCGACAAGCGCGTGGCCGATTCACAGATCATTGCCCCCTTCGACGGCATGATCCTGTCCCTGTCGCTGTCGGTGGGCCGTGGTGTGGAGGAGTTCCGACCGGTGGTGGTGCTGGCCGATCCGGACGACCTTGAGGTGTCCGCCGACCTGATCAGCAACCAGCTGGCCGACCTGGCCGAGGAAATGGCGGTCAACGTCCTGTTGCTGGGCCGCCCCGGCGATCCGATCACGGGCAGCATTCGCAAGCTCCCCTATCCCTACGGCAGCGGCGGCTCCGGTGCCACGGTCGAGGAACTGGACAAGTCAACCCGGATTTCGCTGAACGTGCCCGCGGCCGACGCCGGCATGCGGCTGGGGGACCTGGTGCGGGTTTCGGCCGAGCTGGAACGCAAGGAAAACGTCCTGTGGCTGCCGCCGCAGGCCATCCGCGTCTTCGACGGCCGCCGGTTCGTGGTCAAGAGTGTGGACGGCCGCGACCAGCGCGTGGATGTCAAGGTGGGCATCGCGACCATCGACAGGGTTGAAATCGTAGAGGGCCTTGAGCTCAACGACGTGGTCATTGGTCCCTAGCCGCCGGCTGCGGGACGGTCGGGGCGCTCTCGCCGTGAAGCTCTTCAATCGATACACATCCATTTTCGCGGTCGCACTGAAGCGGCTGTTTGCCCAGCGCGGGCTGACCGTCGCGATTTTGGTGGGCCTGGTGGTATCGATCTCCCTGATCATGAGCATTCCGCTCTACGCGGATGCCGTCTACTACAAGCTGCTCAAGGACGAACTGGAAGGACCGGCGGGCACCGGCAGCATCCGGCGGCCGCCCTTCTCCTACATGTTCCGCTACGTGGGCTCCACCTACGGGGCGCAGGAGTGGGAAGCCATGGAGCCGGTCGACTCCTACCTGTCCGGTCCGGCCGCCGGCAAACTGGGCGTGCCCCATGTGCGCACCGTCCGGCACTTCAAGACGGACAACGTGCGCCTCTTCCCGGCCGACAACATCGTCTATTCGGACATCACCGATCCGCTCGAGTGGGTTAGTTTCGGCTTCGTCACCGACTTCGAGAACAACATCGACATTGTGGAGGGCCGGTTCCCGGATCCGACCACCTCCGGCGATCCGACCGTTCCCATCGAGGTCCTGATTTCCGCGGCCATGGCCGACGAGATCGGAATCCAGAGTGGCGAGAACTTCATGACCTTCCGCCGCGCCCGCACCGACGAGGGCACGCGCACCATCCAGGTGCCGGTGGTGGTGACGGGGGTCTGGGAACCGCGGGACCCGACCAGCGAGTTCTGGTTCTACAACCCGAACACCTTCGAGACGGTCCTGATCATCCCGGAACAGACCTACGTCAGCCGGGTTGCGCCGACCTACGCCAACGACGTGTACCTGGGCCTCTGGTACCTGATCATGGACGGCACGGATGTCACGGCGTCCACCGTGACCCAGCTCATCGCCAACACCACGGAAGTGGAGCAGGAGACGGCCGCCCTGCTGTCCAATACCCGCCTCGGGGTCTCCCCCAGCGATGCCCTTGACCGCTACCAGCTGCAGTCGGGCCAGCTGACGGTCCTGCTCTATGCCTTCAGCGTTCCCATCATGGGGCTGCTGCTGGCCTTCATCGGCCTCGTGGTCGGCCTGTCCGTGGCGCGCCAGCGCAACGAGGTGGCGGTCCTGCGCAGCCGCGGGGCCACCTCCATGCAGGTGGTCGGCATCTCCTTCATCGAATCGATGCTGCTGGCCGGCCTCGCGCTGGCGGCGGCCTACTATGGCGCTCCCTTCGTGGCCCAGATCATCGGCTCGACGCAGACGTTCCTCAACTTTGCCACCGATGCCGACCTGCGGCTCGTGTTCAACGCCAACACCTGGCGCATCGGCGGGTTCGCCGTGGCCGTGACGGTCGTGGCCCAGCTGCTGCCGACCATCGGGGCTTCCCGCTTCACCATCGTGACCTACAAGCAGGAACAGGCGCGCACGTTGCGGCCGCCCTGGTGGCAGCGCGCCTACATGGACGTTTTCCTGTTGGTGCCCGCGGCCTACGGCATCTATCTGCTGCAGCAGCAGGGCAACATCGCCGGGCCCGGTCCCTTGACCGGCGCCACGCTCTTCGACAATCCCCTGCTGTTCCTGGTGCCGGCCCTGGGGCTCTTTGCCCTGACCTTGGTGGCCCTGCGCTTCCTGCCCTATTTCATGGCCCTGATCGCCTGGGTTGTGTCCCGCACGCGCGGGGTCGGCATCCTGCTGGCGACGCGGCATCTGTCGCGCAACCGCGGCCTCTACACGGCACCCATGGTGCTGCTGGTCCTGACCCTGTCCCTGTCCACGTTCACGACCTCGCTGGCCCAAACCCTGGACAACCACCTGTGGGACCAAATCCACTACGAGGTGGGCGCCAACTCCCGCCTGGTGGAACTGGGCTACTTCCCCGACGCCGGCGGCGGGGTGCCGGGCGGGGGCGGCGTGGATACGGCCCTGGCGGATCCGAACGCCCAGCAGAGCTGGACCTTTGTGCCGGTGTCGGAGCACCTCCGGCACGAGAACATCACCAAGGCGACGCGCCTGGCCGAGTTCGAGGCGGCCATCCAGCTGCAGGGGGACTGGCGGCCCGTGCAGTACCGCGGCCTGGACCGCCTGGATTTCCCGACCGTGGCCTTCTGGCGCAACGACTTCGCGTCCGCCAACCTCGGCTCGCTGATGAATTCGCTGGCGCTTGATTCGGCCGGGGTGCTCATGCACGGACCGTTCATGCGACGCAACACAATTCGGGTCGGGGACACGGTGCGCATGCGCTTCATCCGCTACGGGATGCGGGGCGAGGCGGACATGACGGTCCTGGGCGAGTTCGACTACTTCCCGGGCTGGTACCCGGACGACGGCGCCCTGATCGTCGGGAACCTGGACTACCTGTTCGAAGTCATGGGCGGCCAGTTCCCGTACGATGTGCTGGTCGAGACGCTGCCCAACACCGACTTCGAGACCATGCAGCGGGACCTGTACAAGTTCGACATCAATGTCCTCAACTACTACTCGGCGCGGCAGAGCATCGCATCCGAGCAGGCACAGCCGCAGCGCCAGGGGCTGTTCGGCGTCCTGTCGGTCGGTTTTGTGGCGTCCGCCATCCTGACCATTCTGGGGTTCCTGCTGTATACGCTGTTCTCCTTCCGCCGCCGCTTCATCGAACTGGGCACCCTGCGCGCGGTCGGGTTGTCGCGCCGGCAGATGAGCCTGTTCCTGGCCTGGGAACTGGCGTTCCTGATTGGTGTCGGCATCGGCATCGGAACCCTGCTGGGCTACTTCATGAGCGATGCCTTCATCCCCTACCTGCAGGTGGGCACCAGCCCGGAGGACGTGACGCCGCCCTATCAGGTGGACATCGCCTGGGACGCCATCACGCGCGTCTACGCCCTGTTCGGGCTCCTCTTCGTCTCGGCGCTCATGGCCCTGGTGGTTTCGCTGCTGCGCATGCGGATTTTCCAGGCCATCAAGCTGGGTGAAACCGTCTGACGGTGCGGACCATGTCTGGCAATATCCACAACTACATTGTCTGCGACGGCCTGGTCAAGATCTACAAGATGGCCGATCTGGAGGTGGTGGCCCTGCAGGGCCTCAACCTGACGGTGGGCGAGGGCGAACTGATGGGCATCGTGGGCGTGTCGGGCTCCGGCAAGTCCACCCTCATGAGCATTCTGGGCGGCCTGGACCGTCCCACGGCCGGCCAGGTCAAGGTGGCCGACACCGACCTGCTGAAGCTCTCCGACCGCGGCCTCAACCGGTACCGCCGGGAACAGGTCGGATTCGTCTGGCAGCAGAGCGCCCGCAATCTGGTGCCCTATCTCAACGCCATTGAGAACGTGAAGCTGCCCATGACGCTGGCCGGCGTCGGCGGGCGCGTGAAGCGGGAGCGCTCCGAGTACCTGCTGGAGTCCGTCGGCCTCGGGGATCGCATGCGGCATTCGCTGCGGGAACTGTCGGGCGGCGAACAGCAGCGCGTGGCCATTGCGGTGGCCCTGGCCAACGAGCCGGTGCTGCTTCTGGCCGACGAACCGACGGGCGAGGTGGATTCGGCAACGGCGCAGTTGATCTACGACACGATTGCCCACCTCAACCAGGAGTTCAACCTCACGACCATGATCGTGAGCCACGATCCGGAAATCGCGCGTCAGGTCAACCGGGTCGTGGCCATCCGCGACGGCATGCTGGCCAGCGAGACGCGGCGCCAGATGGTGTTCGACGAGGAGACCGACGAGGACAGCGAACCGGGCATGGCCTTCGACGAACTGGTCATTCTGGACTCCGCCGGCCGCCTGACGATTCCCAAGGAAGTGCTGGATCACTTCTCGATCAAGGGTCGGGCCACCATCGACATCTCCGATGAGGGCATCCTCATCCGGCCGGCCGAAGAGCACATCGACGCCCCGGAATTGGAGGCTCACCTGGAGGACGAACGACGGTTCCTGGAGGAGGCCACGATGGGTACCCGGCGCCGCGGTTTCTTCGGCCGCATGTTCGGGCGCCGCCGGCGGCCGGCCGAGACCGGAGCGGACGCAGCCGACACAGGACAGGAATGACGGACATGAACGGCGACCACGGCACGGAGGGCACCGCTCCCGCCATCCTGACGGAGGAGCTGACCCGTACCTACCGCATGGGGGGGCAGGACATTCCGGCCCTGCGCGGCGTCAACCTGTTGGTGCCGGAGGGCCGCTACATGTCCCTCAAGGGCCGCTCCGGCAGCGGCAAGACCACCCTGCTCAACTGCATCGGCGGCCTGGACACGCCCACCTCCGGCGTGGTCCGGATCTTCGGCGAATCCATTGACCAGTGGACCGAACGCAAGCTCACCATGTGGCGGCGCATGACGGTGGGCTTTGTCTTTCAGTCCTTTGGTCTCATGCCGTCGCTCTCCGCCTACGAAAACGTGGAGCTGATGCTGCGGATGTCCGGGGCCAAGGGCCGGCAGCGCCGGGCCAAGGCCGTGGAGTGCCTCGAACTCGTGGGACTGACGCGCTGGATGCACCATCGGCCCTTCGAACTGTCCGGCGGACAGCAGCAGCGCGTGGCGATCGCCCGGTCCCTGGCCAACTCCCCCCGGTTGATTCTGGCGGACGAGCCCACCGGGGAACTCGATACGCAGACGGCCCGCGAAATCCTGGGCCTGTTCCAGACGATTGTGCGCGAGCAGCAGGTGACGGTGCTCATGGTTACGCACGACAGCCTGTCCGACGAATACGTCGACGAAATCCTGTATCTCAGCGACGGCGCGATCGCCGAACAACAGCCGTCCGTCCGGGAACGGGATCGCACGATTCCCAATCCCGGCGATGTCAGGGTCCTGCCCGTCGCCGATTCGCAGGAGACCCCGGCCGACACCGAAGAGGCGCCGGATCGGCCGTCCGCGCCGGCGGAGTCCTGAACGCCAACGCCGCCAGGCCCGCCGGGCTGGCGCTGTTCGATCCCGACCGGGGCAGGCATCTGCCCACGCTGCTCGACCGCGGGCGGCATTTCCACGAGGCGTTCGGGCTGGTGTTCGCCACCCCCTTTCCCTGCCCCGAGCTGTTTGCGATCCCCCCGTCGGAACCGGACGTGGAGGTGGTCTACGGACCGGTGCCGTCCATCACCCAACCGGTGTTCAACGGCTCGTGGAACCAGATCCAGTTTGTTGACGGGGTTTTCCTGTACAACAAGACCGGTGTCACGCGGGCACTGGTCAGCGACGGCTGCCGCATCGTCCTGCAGCGCGTTCCCTGGGTGCACGACGACGAGGTCCGCTACACGTTCCTGTCCATCGTCATGACGGCCCTGCTGCTGCAGAGGGGCATCCTGCCCATGCATGCCAGCGCGGTTGCGGCGCACGACGGCGCCGTCCTGTTCATGGGACCCTCCGGCGCCGGCAAGTCGACCCTGGCCGCGGAACTGGTGCGCAGGGGCCATCCGCTCCAGGCCGACGACATTGCGCCCATCGTGCTGGACAGCGGCAGACCCGAGGTGGTGCCGGGATTCCCGCAGTTGAAGCTGGCCCTGGATGCCGCGGAACATCTGGACCAGCCGCAGGCCGGCGTGGCCCGGGTCCGTCCCGGCGAGGCCAAACTGAGCGTTCTCAGCCATGATCGGTTCCACCGTCGGCGGCTGCCCCTGAAGGCCGCCGTGTTGCTGGAGCCGTCCGCCGTGGACCGCGTGCGCATGCACAAGCTGGATTCCGTGGCGAAACTGAGCACTCTTGTGAAGTACACTTTCAACCAGTCGTTCCTGGACGGCCTTGGCAGGCGCAGCCAGCACTTTGGCCAAGTGGCCGCCGTGGGCAATGCCACCGACGTCTTTGCCGTCCAGCGCCCGGACAGAGGCTGGCAGTTGCCGGCCCTGGCCGATTTCATCGAACACGAGCTTCTCGCTTCCTGAGTGCCATGGCGTCGAAACCGGAAATTCACCTGGCCACGCGGGTACAGCAGTCCCCGAATCCCATAGCGACCAGTCCCGTCGACGAGGATTTGATGATGTTCAGCCAGGAGCGGAACAGCTACTTCGCGCTGAAGGGACCGGCGCGCGCCATCTGGGAGCGCATCGCGCAGCCGATTGTGGTCGAGCAGTTGTGCGAGGAACTGACGGCCGAGTTCGACGATGTGGACATCGACGAGTGCCAGCGGGACGTAATCGCCTTCCTGACCGAACTCCAGGATGAAGGGCTCATTCGGATCATCGATTGAGACCTGGCGCCTCCGCCTGCACACCCTGCGGCGGTGGGATCCCCTGCGGCGCAGGCTGGCCTGGCAGGCCTTTTGGTGGTTGGGCTGGTATCGCCTTCTCATTCTGACGGTCGGTTTCCGCCGGTTCGCCTGGCTGCACGGCTGGTTCATGGCGGAGACGTTGCGCGGGTGCAGCCCGGTGCAGCGGCATCTGGCGTCGGAAATCGGATTCGCCGTCCGGCGCATGGCCGACCATACCCCTTGGCAGAGTGCCTGTCTGCCCCAGGCCCTGGCTGCGCAGCGCATGTGCCGCCGGGGCGGTTTGGGCAGCACCCTCTACCTGGGCATGGCCCGAAGCGGAGACACCGGGATTGAGGCCCATGCCTGGCTGCGTTGCGGCGATGCCATCCTGACCGGAGAGGAGGAGATGGGCGACTTTGTCCAGGTGGCCAGCTACGCCCTGGATGTCGGTGTCCTGTTCCGCGCACGGCGGGTGCGTCTTGGCCCGTTTCTCGGGGATGTGAGTTTATAGTTGGGGACGGTTCATTTTCGCGGTACAGGCAAGGGAGCACATCATCCATGCAAGCCTTGGTCGATCGCCTTCTTCGGGACGGGGTCAATCTGGGGAACAACATCCTCAAGGTGGACGGGTTCATCAATCATCAGCTGGATCCGCACCTGACCCGGGAGATAGGGAAGGCCCTGGCACAGCAATTCCGGGACGCGGGGGTGGCCGACATCACCAAGGTGGTGACGGCCGAGGTAAGCGGCATCGCGTTCGCGCTGCAGACCGCCATGGAGCTGGAGGTCGAATCCATCTATGCCCGCAAGGTGCGTCCGGTTACGATGCCGCGGGACAGCTACACCCGCCGGGTGACCAGCCCGACCAAGGGCCACGAGGTGGAGATTGTGCTCAATCCGGAGTACATCGGGCCACGGGACCGGGTGCTGCTCGTGGACGATTTCCTGGCTTCCGGCGCAACGTTGGCCGCACTCCACGATTTGGTTTCGCAGTCCGGGGCGGAGGTCACCGGCTTTGGCTGCGTCATCGAGAAGTCCTTCCAGGAAGGTCGTCGCGTGCTGGCTCCGTACGGCCTGCCCATTGTCTCGCTGGCCATGATTCAGTCGATGGACAACGGGATCATCAAGGCGGTGGCCACGCCACCGGAGTTGTGCCGCGCGCCCGGCTCAACGACCATGGCCTGAACCAGCCGGGCAATTGCGCCTGGCAGGCCTGACGCAGCCCTCCGCACGGTCCGGATCCCGTTTCGGAAACTGCCGTGACCGCGTCCGGTTCCAGCCCCCTGCCTGCCCGTCGGCGCGGGCACATGGGCGACTCCGTGGTCAGGCACGACGCGGAGGCCAAGGTCACGGGCCGCGCCCGTTTTGCGGACGATGTCCGCCTGCCCGCCGCCAATTGGATGGAGGTCGTGTTTGCCGGAGTGCCGCACGCCCGCCTGCGCCGACTGGATCTGGCGCGGGCCCGGCGCATGCCCGGTGTCGTGGCAATCCTGACCGACGCGGACGTACCGGACAACCGGTACGGCATCGTGTTTCCCGACCAGCCCGTGCTGTGCGGCCTGAACTCCACGGAGGCGGCCCGTACGGCGCGCTGGCCGGGCGACCGCCTCTGCCTGGTGGTGGCCCGGACCCGGCGTCAGGCCCTGGAGGCGGCTGCGGCGGTGGGGGCGGAGTGGGACTTTCTGCCCGTGGTCTCGGATCCGGCTACCGCCCTGGCCCCCGGCGCGCCCGAACTGCACGACTACGACGCGCGGCCCGTCCCCACCCTGGCGCGCGGGTCGAACCTGCTGTGCCGGCAGAACATCCGCCACGGGGACTGGGAAGAAGCCTTGGCCCGTTCGCCCGTGACGGTCTCCATGCGGGGCAGCACACAGTGGCAGGAACATGCCTACATTGAAACCGAGGCCGGCTCGGCCTGGCTGGACGACCAGGGCCGGGTCTGCGTGCGAACCGGCGGCCAGTGGCTGCACGACGACCGCCACCAGATTGCGGCGGCCCTGCAGTTGCCCGAGGATCGCGTTCAGGTCTCCTATGCGGCCATTGGCGGCGGCTTCGGCGGCAAGGAGGACGTGCACCTGCAGGTGGTTCTGGCACTGGCGGCCTGGAAAACGGGCGAACCGGTGCAGGCGGCCTGGAAGCGGCACGACAGCCTGCAGCACACGCACAAGCGTCATCCGTTTGTCTTTGACGGCATCCTCGGGGCCGACCGCGACGGCCGGCTGACGGCCCTGGAGCTGGACATCCTGGGCGATGCCGGCCCCTATGCCAGCACCAGTCCCGCGGTGCTGAGCAACACGGCGGTCTGTGCCGCCGGTCCCTACAACATTCCCGCGGTTTGCATCACGGCGCGCCTGGCCGTGACCAACAATCCGGTCACCGGTGCATTCCGCGGTTTTGGCGGCCCGCAGGGCGCTTTCATGATCGAGTCCCTGATGAACCGGCTGGCCTGCGAACTGGGGATGGATGCCGCGGAGTTGCGGCGGCGCAATGTGTGGTCGGACGGCTCGCTGATGTGCACCGGGGCCCCGGTGCCTCCCGGCTGCCAGGCCGCCGAGGTGTTGGAAGCGGCGGTGGCCGCGGCCAATCGCCTGCCGCCCCCGGATCCCCTGACCCGGGGCTGGGCGCCCGGCCCCCGGCGCGGGCGGGGTCTCGCACTGGCCGTGAAGAACATCGGTTTCGGTCACGGCACGGTGGACGAGTGCCACGCCTGGGTGGAGCTGCACGGGGGAGTCGAGGTGGAGGACGTGCATGTGGGCACGGTCGGCGCGGATATCGGTCAGGGCGCGCACTCCGCCTTCCGGCAGATAACCGCCGACCTGCTGGACGTCGACCTGGAGCGGGTCCACCTGCATGCGGACAGCACGGACGACGCCGAATCCAGCGGCAGCGCCTCCGCCTCCCGCCTGACGGTCTATACGGGCGCGGCCCTGCACGGCGCCGTGCGACAGGCACTGGCGAAGTGGGAGGACGAGGAGCGTCCGGCACGCGGCGAGCACGTGTTCAGGACGGACAGGACCACGGCCATGGATCCGGAGACGGGCCGCGGGAACCCCTTCTATACGCTCGGGTACTGTGCCCAGGTGGTGGATGTGGACGTTGATCCCGAGACCGGCAAGGTGCAGGTCCTCCAGGTCGTCTCCGCCAACGACGTGGGCCGGGCCGTGAACCCCCAACAGATCGAGGGTCAGGTGGCCGGCGCCGTGGCCCAGGGACTGGGTTGGGCGCTCTGGGAGGACCTGCGTGTGGAGGACGGGCGGGTCCTGAACCGGGGACTGGAGACCTATCTGCTGCCGACTGCCCTGGACATGCCCCCCCGCATCGTGCCCGTGATCGTCGAGGACGGCGCACCGGAACATCCGCTCGGTGTCAAGGGCATGGCCGAGATGCCGCTGCTGCCCACGGCACCGGCCCTGGCCTCCGCCATCCGGGACGCGGTGGGGGTGCATCTCAATGATTTGCCGTTCACCAGTGAACGCATCCGCCGGTCCGTGGCGGCACTACGCGGTCCCAAAAGGGTCGGGAACGACAGTTGCCAGGGGCCGTAAGTGTAAGATTAAGTGTTAATCCGCGTCACCAGCCAGCGAGGCTGACGAGTTAAATGACCTTCTCCGCCACGGGCCCCTTTCCGCGTCGTGTTGTGATTACCGGTTTGGGCGCCCTGACCCCCATGGGGTTGTCAGCCGTCGAAACCTGGGAAAATGTGCTGGCCGGCCGCTCCGGCATCGGGCCCATGACCCGTTTCGATCCCAGCGAAATCAAATCCAAGATCGCCGCCGAAGTGAAGGGCTTCGATCCCCTCAACTTCATGTCGCGCAAGGAATCGCGCAGTCTCGACACCTATTCCCGCTTTGGCGTGGCAGCCGTCCAGGAGGCCATCAAGGATGCGGGCCTGGAGTTCTCGCGGGAGGACATCCAACGGGTGGGAGTCACCATCAGCAGTTGCGTGGGCGGCATCGAGGACTACACCAATTCGGTCAAGACCCTGCTCAAGCGCGGTATGCAACGGGTATCGCCGTTTCTGGTGCCGCGCATGCTGGTGGACAGCCTGGCTTCCCGCATTGCGGTCCGCTACGGACTGCAGGGTCCCACGATGGGGGTCACGACCGCCTGTTCCACGGGCCTGACGGCCCTGTGCCAGGCGTTCGACCAGGTGCGCTTCGGCTCCGTGGATGTCGCCATCTGCGGCAGCTCCGAAGCAGCCATCGTACCGCCGATGGTGGCCGGTTTCGATGCCATGGGCGTGCTCAGTTCCCACAACGACATGCCGGAGGAGGCCGCCAAGCCGTTCGACAACGAACGGGACGGGTTCGTCATTGGCGAGGGTTGCGGGATCATGATCATGGAGACCCTGGAACACGCCCGCGCCCGCGGCGCCCGGATTTACGCCGAGGTGGCCGGCGGGGGCATGAGCAACGACGGCAACGACATGGTGGCCATGGAGAAGAACGGCATCGGCATCCAGAACGCCATGCGCGTGGCGCTCCACCATGCCAAGCAGCTGCTGGGGATTGAAGCCGGCGATGTGCACTACATCAACCCGCACGGCTCCGGCACCAAGCTCAACGACAAGGTCGAAACCCATGCCATCAAGGGTGTCTTCGGCGAGCATGCGTACGATGTCAACATCAGCAGCACCAAGAGCATGATGGGCCACCTGATGGGGGCCGCCGGCTCCGTGGAGGCCATCATGGTGGTCAAGTCGGTGGACGAGGACACGGTGCCTCCGACCATTAATCTGCACACTCCGGATCCCGACTGCGACCTGAACTACACTCCCAACGTTGCGCAGCAACGGCCGGTGCAAGCCGCCATGAACAACAGCATCGGCCTGGGCGGCAACAACTCCAGCATGATTTTCAGCAAGCCGGACTGAGGCGCCTGGGCGCCGGTCCGGCAAGGGCTTTCACTATGGCCGTCATCCAGAACGGAACGGGACCCGCGGACGACACCGTGTCGGTGCCGATGGTCAACGGTGCCGATGGCCAGCACGACGCGAACGGCGCGTCCGCTCCGGTTGCGCAGGTCCGGACGGATCCCCTGGCCACGTTCCCGGCCCACGGCCCGTACGCCCAGATGGTGGGCTGGGGCTATGTGACTCCCAGAAAGGTGGTTACCAACAACGACCTGGCCAACATTGTCGACACGTCCGACGAATGGATTCGGCAGCACACCGGCATTGTGTCGCGCCACATCGTGACCGACGAGTCCGAAACCTCGGCCACGCTGGGTGCCCAGGCGGGCCGGCAGGCCTTGGACGTGGCCGGCGTCCCGCCGCAGAAGGTGGGCCTCGTCATCTGTGCCACCAGCACGCCGACCCATGTGTTTCCGTCCACCGCCAGCCAAATCCAGGATGACCTGGGCTGCATTAACGCCGGCGCCTATGACCTGAGCGCCGCCTGTTCGGGATTTGTCTATGCCCTGGCCATGGCCCGGTCGGCCATTGTGGCGGGGGATGCGGAATATGTCCTGGTTGTCGGGGCGGAGGTGATGAGTCGGTTCGTCGACTGGACCGACCGGTCGACCTGCATCCTGTTTGGCGATGGCGCGGGGGCGCTGCTGATCGCCGCCAGCGATGTCAAGGGCGGTATCGGGGCCTGCGAACTGGGCAGTGACGGCTCCGGGGGCGATTTGCTGACCCTGCCGGCCGGCGGCAGTGCCCGCCCGGCGACCCTGGAGACGGTCAGCAGCGGCGAGCACTTCATTCGCATGGATGGTCCGGCCGTATTCCGGTTTGCCACCCGGGTGATGGCGGATGCCACGCGGTCGGTGCTGCAGAAGCAGGGCTGGACGCTGGACGACCTGGATCTGGTGATTCCACACCAGGCCAACAGCCGCATCATTCAAAACAGCGTAATCAAGCAGCTCAAGATCCCGCCCGAGAAGGTCTTCATCAACATTGCCGAATACGGCAACACCAGCACGGCTTCGATACCGATTGCCCTGTGCGAAGCCCTGGCCGAGAACCGGATCAGCCCGGGCAAGAATTTGGTTCTGGTCGGGTTTGGCGGGGGTCTCAGCTGGGGTGCCCTGGCCGTGAACTGGTCGGTTTCGCAACAGGATGTGTCGCGCCACTGGTGGCAGGGCGCGCGGCAGCAGGCAGCCTACCGCGCCGGTGCCGCGCGCAGCATGTGGCGCCGTGTGGAACGCAGATTCGCCTCGCGCCGCGATCGCAGCTGAATTGTCGCCGGCCGCGTGGCCGGCTGTGCCGGAAGTTCAACCGGGCACTGGTACCCGACGGCGGGGCCGCGTGCGTGGGGGGGACTCTGCTTGACCCGCGATCCCGGCGTTGAGCCGTCGGGATCAGCCTGCAAACGTGGTGGGAAGCGGATCCGGCCGGTCGCCGGACGAACCGGCACGGGACCGGGTCAGGTCCATTTGTATCGGGCCGGCTGCATTGTAGGCAAATCGGTCAGGTCCGCGACATCATGCCCGTCCGCCTTGAGGCCGGCCTTCTCAATGATGAGGCTGGTCAGTTCCGCGCGGTAACGGGTGTCTTCCCGCTGCAGGACACCGGGGTCCAGTTCGTCCCCGGCATTGTGATAGACCTGCAGGTAGATGTTCTCGTAGGTGGGATCGAATCGGCGAACCCAGATGTCGACGCGTTCGATCTTGTCCCACGTCCAGAACTTGCTCATGGCCCACAACCGGAACGGATTGCGCACCTGCAGGCCCTCGCTGGACACGATGAAGGTCTCGTTCATTTCCAGCAGGTTCGCATAGAGCAGCAGCACGCCCCAGGCAAAAAAGCTCCAGGCAATCGCCTCCGCAAAGAAGGTGTCGGTCAGGTTCATGGTGAACGCCAGGCCGCCGCCCAGGATCAAGCCCACCGAGGCCGCGACGTTGCGCTTGAAGCCGGTGAAGTGAATCGGTTCCATGGCGGCTGATTCGGAGGTTGGGGCGGACATGGTCATGGGTTTGGTCTCTCTCAACTGGGCCGGATTATAGCCGACACCCGGTGCCCGAGGGCATGCCGGGGACGCCCGCGATGGGCGGTACAACCCCTACGCGCCACACCGGCCTGTGGGCTTGCACACGGTTGGTACGGTCTTTGCACTCGGCTTCAACAGGATCGTCCGACACTCCATGCCGTTGGGGTCTGGTCAGCAGAGAGGAGTATCGCATGAATTACCTGGACCAGTTCGTCGCTCGGGAAATGTACGAGGAACGGTTGAAGGCGGCCGCCGCACAGCGTCGGGCCCAAAAGGTCCAGCGTTTGCGGAAGCCACCGGTTGTGTCGCCCTTGCGGCAGTGGACCGCCCGGCTTTTGATTGGCATCGGCACCCGCATCCAGGGACCGCGCCCCATCTCGCCGGCACCTGCCTGATATCGGCGATCCAACCATTCCCGCATATTGAGCGCCGTCCTGCGCATCCAGCAGCGGCCCCGGGTAACCGGGGTCGCTGCGCGTCCGGGCTTCAGCTTGGCGGCGGCATGCCGAACTCCCGCTCGAGCATGGGCCAGCTTCCGCCCGGATCCGACTCGATCAGCGGGGCCAACACCGGCAGGAGCCCCCGTTCATCCCGGATGGGCGCCGGTTTCGGAACACGGCGGAGGGGGGCGGTTCCGCTTTCGATCCATGGTGCGGGCCAACCCCGGGTGGCCGGCGCGGGTCCGGGACCGGGACTCCACACAGGCTGCCAATCCCCCGGGTTGGCGGAAGGGTGGAGAAGGTCGAACCGCTGCTCAACCCCGTGCCAGACATTGCGGACCGGACAAGGCTGCCCGGTGGCTGTCAGGGTCAGTTGGCACAGGCGGACGAAGTTGGAAGCAAAGGTGTGGGGTGATGCTGCCGGTGCCAGGTAGCGCACCAGGATGTCCTTCAGGCGCAGGGCCCGGGCATCCCGGGAGCGAACCTGCACCAGGGCCTTGTGGACACTCCCGGCCGAGGCGGCGGCATCAAAGCGAATGGGACTGTCGGCCTCGGTCACGGGAGTCCGCGGCGATGCGTCCTGAACAATCTGCGTGAACGCCGCCCCGGCTCTCCGGTTGCCGGCGAACAGGACCAGGGTGAAGAACGGTCCGAGTTCCGTCAGGGCAACACCCAGGAGTTGGGCCATCCTGATCAGGTGGGGCTGCATCTCCGTCGCAATGTCGTAACCGCCGCAGCACAGGACCAGGTCGGGAGCCGCCTGCTCAAGGTCGTGGACAAACTCCAGGGGCCGCACGGTGTCGGACATCAGGGTGGTTCCCAGCAAATGGCCTGCCGCGGCCTGGACGACGGTCTCGGCCGGCTCCTGCCAGACGGGCGTCAGGGCACAGAGCCAAACGCGGAGCGGAGGCAGTGGGTCCAGCGTCAGGTACAGGCGATCCATGCGCCATGCGGCCGGGACGGTCCCTGGCTCCGAATTCGACTCCGGCCGGCGGATTTCGGTACCCACAAGGCTGCCGACATGATCCAGCACCGTGTCGACGGCCCCCAGGGCGGGGTCTGTGACCGACGGCATGTTGCGCTCCGGCAGCAAGGGCTGGTCAAGGTCCAGTGCGTGCCAGGTAATCAGTTGCTGCCGGTCCCCATGCTTCTCGCAGATGGCAGCGTGCACGCGATGGGCTTCGAGCCCAAGGCACAAGGTGGTTGTCATGGAGGTGGTCGGCCAAGGGCGCGTACGGGGTGCGGCATCGGGTCAACCACCCAGCCGAATCAGCCAATCGGTCAGCGACAGCAAGTCCAGCGACTCAAGCAGGCCTTCCAGAAAAGCGCCCAGCAAGGTCATGCGGGAGGTCATCAGGCGGGCAAACACCATGCCGGCGGTCAGCATCAACAGTGGCTGACCCAGCGCCGCCACGCTTTGGACCACCCCTGCCACCCTGTCCGGCAGGTTCTTGATCCTGCTCCCTGCCATGGCGCCGGCCAGCAGCGTCAGGCCGGTAAGGAGCGAGGTGGCCAGCAACTGCCAACCGGTGCGGGTGGCAACGGTCATCTGTGGAATCAGGGTTCCCACCAGCATCCCGCCGACCAGGGTTGCCGCGGTGAAGGCCAGGATCGCGGTGGCCGCCAGGGAGGCGGCCGCCTTCAGGATCCGGATCGGCACTGCGTAGGGGTTCAGGAGACTGGTCGGCGACGGAGGATGGGGCAGACAGGTGGTCAAGGCCAGCAGCAGGAACAGCGACACCGGCACGGTTACCGCCGCCGACCATGTGCCTGTGCGGACGGGGGCCGCAATCCGGGGCTGGATCAGGGATGTCCAAACCAGAATGAACAGCCAGCCGATGGTTGCGCCCACCAGCACATACTGCAGCAGCCTGGCCATGCGGTGTTCGCGCCATATCATGCTGAACAGGCCCAGGGACACACACAGGCCGACCCAAAGCCCGATTTTCTCCATGCCGGCCGGTTCCATTGACGGGGTCCGGTTTCACGGTTGCGGCGCCATGCCGCGCGCCAGGAGGGTGCCGAGGACGACAAGCACCAAGGCAATGGACAGCCAGCTTTGGAAACGCGACATGGCAAGCGTGTGCCGCGTCAGGTCCTCCGCTGCGCTGCCCGCCAGAGGTTCCGCCAGGTGGTAGGCGTCGCCGATGCCGCTCACAACGCCCGCCAGTTGGCCCGTCTCGAGATAGGGGCCGAGCAGGGGAGCCGCCGCCGCGCTGGTTACCGCCAGGACCGGCACCTGTGTTGCGGGCGAAACGAGTTCCAGCCAGTGAACGACGTCAATGGCCTGATCGGTGACGATGAGGTGCAGGTTGTAGTCAGAAGCCCGCAGCCGTTCCCGTACCGCGGATGCGGACGCTGGATTGCCGCCGTTTTCGTTGGCCACATCCACACTGCCGCCCACTGTCATTGCGGGGAGGGCGGCGGGTCCTCCCGGCCAATACACCATCGCCAAGACCGTTGTCATGCCGATGGGCATGGCTCCTTCAGGCAAACTCCTGAGCAATGAAGTGCGGACATCGTTGAGCACGGTCTGGACCCGCGGCAGCGCCAAGGGATGTTGACTGAAAAAGGCCAGGGATGTGGCGGACCGCAACAATACTGTCAGCACGGGTGCAACAGCCGTGTCCAATTCCCCGGCAACTCCCGGATGGTTTTGCCAAAACACCAGCACGCGTGACACTTCGTCGAGTTCGGCAAGGTAGCGGGCCGCGGGCGGGCTGCCCCCGTATTGGTAGGGCACGTCCTCGCCGATGCCAGGGGCGAGGATTGCCGCCAACAAGGCTGTCGCCAGCAGGAACAGCATGGGCCATCGGACCTGTGCAAAACGTGGGAAGACCCCGCGGACCGTGTCTCGGGCGGCACCGGCCGGAACCCCCACCCTGGGAAGGTCCTGCAGGCGCTGGACTGTTTCCGGGCTCAAGGCTTGGCCGCCGGCCACAGGTTCCTGCCATGCAAACGGGTGCGGAAGTTCCGGGCGCGGCAGAAGGCCCTCCAGATCCGAGATGACCGGACGGCCCGAAGGTTCCTCCTGCCTGGAGGGTTCCACCACGGGTTTGGTCGGCACCGCAGGCGGTGTCGGTGGATCCGCCGGAGGCTGCCTGTCGTCCGCCCCGGCCGCGTCTTCCCTGCCGACGTACTCCAGGCGGGCGCCGCATGCGAGGCAGTAGGGCTCGCGGACGGGGTTTTCGTGGCCGCAGTGCCGGCAGCCGACTTGCCGCATGGGCATGGTCAGGTCTCCGAAGTTCCATATTGGGGGGCCGGAGCATCATCCGGGCCACGGTGTCCGGCAGCGGGTACCAGGTGCTGCACCAGGAACGCGCAGGCGGCGATGACGGTACCCAGGAGTACACCCCTGATGACCGGGGTGCCGAACAGGGCGAAGGAATCATCCAGCCAGCGTTGGGCCGGCTGCGGCACGAGCGGCTGCAGCCACGGCAGTTGCAATGCCAGGACTGCCAGGAAGCCGATGGTAAACCAGCGATGGCCCGTGCGGCGTCTGCGCAGTGCCAGGATGTATGCCCCGGCCAAACTAAAAAAAGTGGCCGCCATCAGGGCTTCTTCGGCCGGGGCGATTACCCAGCGGAACACCCAACCCAGTTGCAGGCTCGCAACACCCTGTCCGCCGAACATGCCCATGGTTGCGACGCCGATGGCCGCAGCCAGCAGGATCAGGCTGTAAAGCCACTCTTCCTCGGCCAGCCACACGCGCCGCACATGGAAAAGGCATACCTGAACGAGTCCGGCCAGCAGGGCCAGGGCGGCCAGCGTTACATAACCGGAGTACACGGGCACAAGCACAAACCGGGTTGATCCCAGTTGCAACGGACCAGCCAACCGGTCCAGCAGAACCCATGCGGCCACGACGGCGAACACGATCCATCGGGACGTGTGCAGCCATCCGGATCGAAGAGAGTGCCGAAAAATGGGTCGCCCCTATTGGCCGGCCATGAAGCGGACCAGATTGCTTGCCAGCCAGATCAGTGCGACCACAAGCCACACCCACCGTACCCAACCGTCGGTCCTGGGTCCGGGACCGTGCCTGTCCGGGAAGAATTCCGGACTCCATGTCGGTGCCCGAGCCGAGTCCAGCATTACCTGGCGATCGTTCGCCGTTGCGGCGGCCAGGGTATGTTGCAGATGGGGCGGATCGGGCTCCCTGCCCTGCAGGATCCCGTTGACCATCCCCTGCCGTGATTGGATGTTCAGGGCCGAGGTTGTCATGCCGAATGTGGGGCCGCACCAGGCGACGCCGGGCGGTGAAGGGTTGCGAGGCCGCGGCGGGGCTCCCGGCGACGTGGATTCCAGGGCACACGAGGCCAACAGCCAGCCCAATCCGTCGCCTCCGCAGCAGAACGCGGCGCCGGTGTTCCGGGCTGCCTGACGGTGCCATTCTGCCAAGGCCGCATGCACTTGAAGTTGCCCGGCACCGGTCAGATCTCCTTCAAGCCAAAGGATTGGCTGCCGGGCAGCCTCCCTCGCTTCATAGCCGGCGCGGCGCCAAAACGCCACCAACGACAATCTACGCATCATCGGGACGGGTTTGTTCCGGATGGTGGACCGTAGGGGGCAATCCCATGAGTTGGAGGATCCTGGACCCGGGTACCGGCACCCCCAGCACTGTCATCAGCGGCTGCAACGCCAGAAGCAGGTGTCCGGCGGCGAATGCCAGCGGGGAATGGCCCGCGAGCATGAGTTCGGCCAGTTCTTGCCACGCCGGGATGGCCGCGGAGGCGGTATTGTCCGCCATCGATGGTTGTACGCCGTTATTCCGGTTGTTGGTTGACATGTCAAGGGTATGGCCTGCACTCCCTGAATATTACCGACTCTCGGCTGTCAGCCGTCAAGACTGCATGACATCGACGGTGGCAGCGCCCGGAGCAAATGCCGGGTGTCGGCTGCTGTGATACGATTTGCCGCGTTTCGCCGCCTTCATCGCCCGGTTTGCGTCCCTCCGGTCAAGCCCGCCTCCGCAGCGCGGGGCAGGCCTGCATCCACGCAAACCCCAACAATCCTCCGTGCGAATCACTTCCCAGCTGTTTCATCCGAGCCAGCGTGCGAAGAGGGGCAGGTCACTGCTCAATCCATTTGTGCGCCCCCGGCCTGGATGGGTCCGGTTCGTCGTCCAAATCCTGGTTGTGGCCTGTCTGTGGTCAGCCACAGGCCAGACCACTGTGTCGTTGGCCCAGACCGGGGTCAGTGGCTATACGTACCATGTGCAGCCCGGCGACACCTGGTTTGCCATTGCCCAGGCGACCGGCCAAACCGTTTCCCTGCTGCAGCAGGTCAATCCGCAGGCAGTCCGCAACTTCGATCTTCTGTACACCGGCGAGCAGATTTTGGTGCCGTCCGCCGGGCAGCCGCGGTATCACGATGTGCAGCCGGGAGACAGCCTGGCATCGGTGGCCAGTACGTATGACGTAGCGGTGGGACTGCTGGTGGCCACCAATCCCCAGCTGGGTGGCAGCGCCGGATCCCTGGCGGTTGGAGTGCGGCTTCTCGTTCCATTGATCAATGCGGAGGCGGACAGCTGGAACTCCTTCGAGTTCGACCCGTCCGTGGCCATGGCCAGCCTGCCGGAAGGCGTGGTGGTTCCGCTGAGCTACCGGGTTCGGCCAGACGCCCCGGGTCTGCAGTCGGAGGATGCCGTCGGCGGCAGCCTGATTCCCGATCCCGCCCTGCCACCGCCGGTCTGCACGGAACCTGCCGGCTACGCGGACTTCATTCGCAGTGCCCTCAACTACTGGCAAGGCAAGGCGCAGGGCATTGCCCGCAGTGCCGGCTTGTGCAATCTGGTCGTGGGCGAACTGTTGGACGGCCGGGATGTCAACGGCGACGGCTTCAACGATCTGCTGGTCACGCTGGAGAGCGGCGGTTTGGAACCCAATGCTCCGGACCGTACCGACTTGGTGCTGCTGCATTGGCTCGGGGAAAACCTGCAACCGGCGTTGCAGACCAGGGCTTCGGGACGCGTGTCGTTGCTGGCGGCCGGGGATGTCAACTCCGATTTGCGCCGGGATCTGGTCTGGACGGATCAGTCCTGTGGGGCCGTTGCCTGCTACACCCGCGTTTATGCCATGAGCTGGGATCAGACGACGGCAACCTGGCGCGACTGGACCGAGAAGCCGATTTCCATGGTCAACGCGGATGTGCGTTTGATGGATGCCGACGTTTTGGGCGACGGCCTGGCGATTCGCCTGCAGGGCGGCGTGCATCAGGCCGAGGGGGCCGGTCCCCAACGGGCGCGCACGGAAATTTGGGCCAGCCGTCAGGGACAGCCCTTTGCGTTGCAGGCCCTGGAATTCGGTCCCACCACCCACCTGTACCACGTGGTGCTTGAGGCGCACCTGAAAACGGTGCAGTCTCCGTACCAGGACTTGCACAGTGCCCAACAGTTGTATCGGCAGGTCTTGGCGGACGACAGCCTGCAGGTTTGGCACGACGCCACGGAGCAGGATTTCATGCGGGCTTTCAGCCTCCTGCGGTTGGCTTTCATCGCTTCGTATCAGCAACAGCCCGAAGTGGCGGCGGAGATTGTCAACGTGCTGGAGCAGGCCTATCCGGCATCGCCGTTCGCCAGCCTGGGACGAAACTGGCTCGCGGCCTATACCGGTGCGGACGATCCCATCGTAGGCTGTGCCGCTGCGCAGGCCTGGGCCAAGGGGCATCCGGCAACTTGGCAGCCCTTCGGCCTGTTTGGCTGGTCAAACCCCGGCATGACCCCGGACGCCGTGTGTCCGGTGATTGAAGGCGAGTTTGGACAGCGTCTTGACATCGAACCGGCGGCGGATCCCCTGGCATCCACGCCCCCGGCCGAGTTGTCCCTGTTTCCCAATGCGGAGGAACTACGCAACCTGTCCCCCGAAGCCTTCGCGGCCTCCGACGATCTGCCTGAATGCCCGGGTACGCTGGACGGCTATCCGCGCATGATTGAGAGCCTGCTCAACGGACTCCAGGGGGATCTGCTGCTGGTGGAGACATGGCTGCGGCTGTGCGAGGTGGTCTCCGACAGCATCGGGACTCTGTCGCAGCTGGACTTGAACGGCGATGGCCATGTCGACACGGTGGCGATTGTGGGGCGCCAGGAGACCGACGGCCTGGGACCCGACGGCTACGGCGGCCGCCTGGCTGTCTACTACGGGTCGTTCGGCAATGCCTCCAACCTGATTTTCGAACCGGCCGTGGTGGGTCTGCCGTCCCTGTTGGCGCTGCAGGACCTGAACAACGACATGAAGCCGGAACTGGCCTGGGTGGACGAGGTGTGCAACGCGGTGTGCCTGTCGACCGTGGAGGTCCTGACCTGGAACGGGGACACGGTCAGCAACTTCATCGGCCAAGGGGCCGTCATCACCAACGGCACGACGCGGCTGGCACCGGTGCCGGACACCAATCCCGGCGACGGCTATCAGATTGTCCTGGAGGGCGGTGTGTCCGGGTTGCTGGACACCGACGTTCAGGTGAGCCACGTGGAGTTGTGGGAGAGCATCGACGGCTTGCCGTTCCACCGGGTTTGGTTTGAGTATGACCCGTTGGATCCGGACAGCCGCTGCCTGGGTCTGAACCTGGTCGAAGCGGACTACCTGTTGACCGGGGCCCCCTACTACGGCTACGGTCCCGCGATTCAGATGTACGGCGACATTCTCGACAACCCAACCCTCACCACGTGCAGCATTGTGGGCACCAATCCGGATCGGGAGAAGGCGCTGCTGCGCGGCCTTGCCTGGTTCCGCCTGGTCCAGGCGCACGGGCTGGCGGGGGACATGCGGTCCAGCATACTGGCCCTGGAGGACATGAAAGGCGAGGTGGGTTCCGAGGCGGTCCATGTCCGCATCGCGGATGCCTGGCGTTCGGCCTACGCGGAACATGCCGACCCGGTGCAGGCCTGTCAGGCCGCGCTGCCCATCATCCGGCAGGAACCCGCTTCGTGGCAGGTGACGGACCTGTTTGGCCTGGACCACCCGGCCGAGACCGAAACATCGCTCTGCTTCGTCCCGGGCGAGGAATAGGGATCAGTAGCGGCTGGTGACAACCGGCGTCCCGGCCTGCATGGCTTCGGCGACCGGCAGGCCAAACCCTTCGGCCAGGCCGGGAAACAGGAATGCCAGCGCCATGTGGTAAAGATCCCACTTGACCGCTTCGTCCACCCGATCCGTAAGGAGGACCTGGCCGTCCAGGGCCAGGTCCCGGATCAGCGGGACAGGATGTTGCAGGACGGCCGTATCCCGGTCCGGAAGCCGGCCGGCCAGCACCAGCTTTATGGCAGGATTGCCTCCCAGGTTCAGGTAGCGGCGGTAGGCCTTCAGAATGGCAGCCACGTTCTTGCGGCGTTCGAAGCCGCCCAGATAAAGGAAGAACCGCTCGGGCAGTCCATACGTCGAGCGTAGTTCGCGGATGCGTGCCGGATCGGGCGGGACCGCCGGTCCGGACGACGCGCCGTTGAGGGCGACGGCAACCTCGCCCCGGAACTCCGGCACGTGTCGATGCAGGGATTCGGCGCCGGCATGGCTGACGGTGATGACCGCCCGCGCCTGGCGCAACCCCAGGAGGTTGAGGATTAGATAGGCGCGTTGGCGGGGATGCCGCCGGTATTCCGGACGGAGGAGGGGTACCACGTCGTGGACGGTGACCGCCACCGGTACCGGGTTCCAGAGGGGTGCGGTCCAGTAGGGATTCCAAAGGAGCGCGGCCCGGTGCCGCAGGCATTGCAACGGCAAGGCAGCCTGTTCCCACCAGATCTTGGCCAAGGGTTCGGGTCCCGGGGGCAACGGGACGGGCAGGAATTCCATGCCGTCCGGCAAGTCCGGCGACGGTGTCCAGCTGCCGGCCAGGTCGGGCGGCACGGGTACGAGCGTGCGCAGCCGGACATCCGGTTGGAGGATCGGAAATTCCCTCAGCAACGACGTCAGGTACTGACCCGATCCGGTGGTCGGGCGCTGCAGGAACCAGCCGTTGACGAGAACCAGACGGCGACGGGTCAAGGGCATGGGTTGGGTTTACCCGCTAACCGGCAGGTCGATGGCCGTGGGCATGGGCAGGGCATTGCAGTGGAGCCAAAAGGCCAGTTCGTGAAAGCGTTCCTCGCGGAATCGGCGTTGGTTGCAGCCAATGGTAAAGGTACGATAGCCCAGTTCGTGGAAACGGCTGCCCGCAATGTCGGCGACGCTCTTGTACACCATGACCACGCACGGTCTGCATGCAAGGTCTGCCACGCGTTGAATCAGGGAATCGCCCCCCTGCCGCCATTCGTCGGAGCGCAATTGGCTGGCGCGCGCGGTCGGTCGCCGCACGAGATCCATAAAGCCGAAGCCTTGGTGGAACAGGACCGAGTCCTCCTGGCCGCGGTCGCTCTCGAGCAGGTTGCCGATGCCGGCGACGCGCATGCAGCGCCACAACTGGCGGCCCAGTCGGCCCTGGTAGTAGTGTCCCACTGCCACCGCGGGCGGCGGTGGGTTGATGCCGACGATCAGCGTGTGGATGGACGGAGACACCAGTTCCTTGAGGGTGAGGACGGGCTTGCCGTCCACCAGCACGGTTTCGGTCAGGGGCGCAGGGCTGTGTCCCGCCGGCAATACAGGTTCAGAAGTCATTGGGCATGGAAGATTGTTGAAACATAGAACATTATAATCATAATACAGGAATGGGTTAGATGGCCAGTCAAATTGTGGAGCAGAGCAGACAGGTGTTTGTCGAGGTGGTGCAACCGGTTCTCGACGCGCGGTTTCCCGAGGTGGCGGCCGAGACGGCGTTTGGCCTGTTCGGCTACGGTTCGGAGGCGCTGGGCCTTGATGACGAACACTCCCGCGATCACCAGTTCGGCTTGCGCATCGACGCCCTGATGCCGGAGCAACTGTTTCAAGCCCATGCCGAGGAGCTGCGGGAGGTGGTCTCGCGTGCGTTGCCCGAGACGTTTCCGGGCATGGCCTTGCGGGAAGGACATGTGGCGGGAGCAGGTTTGGCTCCGGACAGCCTGGAAGGATTCATGCAGCGGACCATTGGCCTGCCGGGCGTGCCGGAGACGTTGGCCGAATGGCTTTCGATTGCGGAGGAGGAAGTGACCCACGTGACCAACGGGTGGGTCTGGCGGGACGACTCCGGGCGCTTCACCAAAATCCGGCGCGCCTTCGCGGACTACTGGCCGGAACCTGTGCGCTTGCGTCGGCTGGCCCATTGGTGCCGCTACTTCTCCGGGATGGGAGTGTATGCCTTGCAGCGTGCCTTGCTGCGGGACGATCACTACTACGCCAACATTACCGCCAGCCGCAGCATACGCTGGGCCGTGCAGATGGCTTTCATGCTGGAGCGTAGGTTCTACCCGTACGACAAGTGGACCATGCATCGGTTCCGCGACCTGCCCACCATGTGGCCGAAGATGGGGCACCTGGTGGAGGCGGCGGTGCGGCCGGGGACGATGCCTGACGAGCAACTGATGCTTCTGGAGGCGATGTCGGACGTTCTGGATACGGAACTGGTAGACCAGGAGCTGATTGCACCCCATCCGAAGTTTGCCCGTTCTCCCACGTCCGGGTATCGGGTGTTGGAGCATGCCTACGCGGAACTCCTGCAGCGGTGTCCCGAGGAGATCCGCGCTGTGGTGCCCGAATGGGATCAGGTTCAGTTGGAGGTGTTCCACAGCGGCTGGGTGGCAGGATTGCCGCTGGTGGAATGGGACGCGATTCTCAACTTGGAGGTTGCCAACCCCGACATCGGCTGACTTTCCCGGGTGCGACTTGAGGGAACTCCGATTCAGTCTGGCGGCAGCGGGTTCCCGCGGGTTCCCGTCCGGGACGCCCCCAACCGCTGGCTCCCGGGTCTTTTGAGAGTGGGGTGGAAGCGCCAGCCACAATCATCGACTGGCTGTGGCTGTGCTGTCGACCAACCTGCGCTGAAGGGCCAACAATCGTGTCGGTAGGGGGTCACAGAAAAATCCCCTGCGCCACGACTGAGCAGTCTCCACCGGCGTGCATGGGACCAATGGCTGATCGGGAACGGATGATGTTCGTCCTGGTTCGTTGCCTGATTATCCGTGTTGGAGCAATAATCCGGCTTTGTGTGACATCCTACCGAATCACTGATTCGAGGAATGCTATCAATTCCTGATGGTCATGTAGTGCGGCCAGTTGAATCAGGGTCCGACCATCGGGGGCATTCGCATTTGGATCACCCCCTGCGGCCAGCAATACTTCCGCGACACCGGCATGCCCTTCAAAAGCGGCCCTGTGCAATGGGGTCCAGCCCTCAATGTCCTGTGTGTCGACCTGTGCACCGGCAGCGAGCAGCACTTCCGCGAAATCGGCATGCCCTTTCCACGCCGCCCAGTGCAATGGGGTCCCGCCCATTTTGGTGTCCCGAGCATCAACGTGTGCACCGGCAGCGAGCAGCACTTCTCCGACATCGACATGCTCTGCCCAAATTATCCTGTGCAACGGGGTCCAGCCCTCAATGTCTTGTGCGTTGACCTGGGCACCACCAGCGAGCAGGACTTTGGCGACTGCGGGGTGACCTCCCGCAGCTGCTTCGTGCAACGGAGTCCCACCCTGGATGTCCTGTGCGTCGACCTGGGCACCGGCAGCAAGTAGCACTTCCGCGACATCGGCACGCCCTGCCCACGCTGCCATGTGCAACGGGGTTCCGCCCTCGATGTCCTGTGCGTCGACCTGGGCACCGGCAGCAAGTAGCACTTCCGCGACATCGGCACGCCCTGCCCACGCTGCCGTGTGCAACGGAGTCTGACCATCTTTGTTCTGTGCATTGACACTCGCGCCGGCATCCAGAATGCATAGCATCCTTGCGAGGCCATCGTTTCGCCCCACAGTATTCTGTCCCACCAAAGTGTTCCGTACCGCAGTGTGGAGTGGAGAGTTCCCGTACTCGTCAGTGGATTGCAGAAACCGGTCAGTAAACCGGTCAGCACACGATTTGCTTGCGCAAGCAGTGGCACTTGCTAATACCAGTACGCAACACAGTAGCAGCCAGGATATTCTTCGGTTCACGTTCGGCTTCCGCGGTGACAGGTCATGAGGCTGATATTAAGGCATACGTGACCTGCCAAAGAACCCCCAACCTCTGGAGCCGACAACGAATGTCGGTCGATCCCGGTCTTGTGTAACTTCAATCTAAGAAAAATGTTTACGTGCGTGCTGACGGTCGTCCAGATGGATTCCCGGGCTGAGGCAAAGTCCCATGTGGCCGAAGATGGGGCACCTGGTGGAGGCGGCGGTGCGGCCGGGGGCGATGTCTGCCGAGCAACTGATGCTTCTGGAGGCGATGTCGGACATCCTGGATGCGGAACTGGTGGACCAGGGGCTGATCGCCCCCCATCCGAAGTTTGCCCGCTCTCCCACGTCCGGGTATCGGGTGTTGGAGCATGCCTATGCGGAACTCCTGCAGCGGTGTCCCCAGGAGATCCGCGCTGTGGTGCCCGAATGGGATCAGGTTCAACTGGAGGCGTTCCACAGCGGCTGGGTAGTCGGGCTGCCGGTTGCGGAGTGGGACGCGATACTGAATCTGGAACCGACGAGTGCCCAACCCACGTGATTTTCCCGTGCGGCAAAACGTACGGCGGTTGGTTCTTGCCCCAAGGGTTGCGGTCCGGGACGACGCGCCGACCGTGAGTCCACGGGGCTGCCGAGATGTGAGTGGGAGTGCCTCAAATTTGATGGGCAGCTTTGCAACAGTCCGTGCCGATCAACAGATTGTTGGGTCAGTGCAGACGGGAGATGCCCGAACCGCTACGGTATGGACAACCATTGCCAAACAGCTTGGTCAAGGCACGGCCATCCTGTTTCTCCGGCCAAGCAACGCAGGTTCGGCGATGCAATGCGGTGGCCCGAAGTGTTTGCAACAAGGTCCGGTTGCCGAGGGACTGGGGAGTTCACGCAGGTTCCAGGCTTGCTGACGGTATGGCGTGCGTAGCGCGTTCAAAGGCCCTCGCGACAGGAGGGCACGACGAGGTTGCCTCGCAAAGTACATACGAATCGCTTCTCCGCTTGACCGGATGCCTCGGAGCACATCTGGCTACTGTCCGACCTCCAATAGGTTGTGTTGCAGATCGGTTGTCCCCTCGGCCGTTTGCAGTAACAGCGCGGTGTCAGGTGATTTCCCTACTGAACTGGCGGCGTTAGGATCATTACCAGTTTCGAATTGCCTTGCCACTCAGCCAGTCGAAGCGGAGTCGAGCCACTGGGGGTTCTTGCCTCCGGATTGCCTCCTGCCGCGAGTAGCACTTCAGCGACTTCAGCATGGCCTTCCCACGCTGCTCTATGCAAGGGAGTCCAGCCTTTGATGTCCTGGGCATCGACTGAGGCACCACCCGCGAGCAGTACTTCGGCGACTGCGGCATGGCCTGCCCCAACTGCCAGGTGCAACGGGGTCCAGTGGTTGAAGCCCCGTGCGTCGACCTGGGCACCGCCAGTAAGCAGGACTTCGGCGACTGCGGTATGCCCTTGCTCAGCTGCCTTGTGCAAGGGAGTCCAACCATCGGGGTCCGACGTGTCAACGTGCGCACCTGCGGCGAGCAAGACGTTGGCAAACTCCGCATGTCCTTGCCATGCTGCCAGGTGCAACGGGGTCCAGCGGTTGAAACCCCGTGCGTCGACCTGGGCACCGCCAGCGAGTAGAATTTCGGCGACGTCAGCATGCCCATACGATGCTGCCGTATGCAACGGGGTCCAGCCGTCAATGTCCTGCGCGTCGACCTGGGCTTCAGCGGCGAGCAAGGTGTTGGCGAATTCCGCATGTCCTTCCCCAGCAGCCCTGTGCAGCGGGGTCCAGTGATCGTTGTCCCGTGCGTCGACCTGGGCACCGCCGGCCAGCAGGACTTCGACGGATTCGGCATGCCCACCCCACGCTGCCGCATGCAACGGTGTCCAGCCGTGGTTGTCCTGAGCATTGATTGGGGCGCCGGCGGCCAGCAGGATCTCCAACACGGCCGTATGTTCCGATAGGACTGCAAAGTGCAACGGTGTCCAGCTGTTGTTGGCCTGAGCATTGACTTGGGCACCGGCAGTCAGCAACACCTCCGTGACTTCTACCTGACTTGCCCTGGCTGCTGCGTGCAACCGCGTTGAATCGTCGTCGGCTTTCGGGGTTGCCTCGGCTTCAGTGGCCAGCAGGGCCTCCAACGCTTCCGCGTGTCCCGACAAAGCTGCCATGTGCAACGGGGTCAAACCCATGTTGTTCTGTACGTTGACATGGGCACCATTGGCCAGCAACACCTGTGCCGCTTCGGAGTGCCCTCCCACGACTGCCAAGTGTAACGGTGTCCAGCCGTCACTGTCTTGCGCGTTGATGTTCGCACCACTGGTGAGCAACACGTCCATGACTTCAGCGTGTCCGATCCACGCGGCCGCGTGGATCGGAGTCTCACCGTTGCTGTCCTGCGCGTCGGCA
>MKWU01001433.1_pt1 | contig 41051 bp, 55 predicted proteins | sample 809101 | NCBI WGS metagenome assembly MKWU01 (sample SAMN05860141, study PRJNA318959) | sponge metagenome | host: Aplysina aerophoba | place: Slovenia: Piran, Adriatic Sea, Gulf of Piran | collected 2013-05-07
TGGATTCCAAATACCACTTCGTATCAGCACAAAGATTAGAAACACCTAAACCCCTTAACTCTGCCTTAGCACGATTGAAATCCATCGTATGCTTATGGATCTGTGCCATCTGATTTGTAAATAAATTTTCGCTTGTTTTCATCTATTCTATTCTTAGTCCTATAAAATCCTCGTCATTATGCGACAAATCATCAACCTTTTTTCTCAAACTTTCAATCTCACTGCTCAATTCCTTTTCCAGATACAACAATCTCCCCAAACCCTCAACAACCTTTTCTTGCAACTGCAACAAATCATAAAGAGCAATTAATTTATCATACCCTATACTATCAAAAGCCTTCTTGCCAAGTAAAACCGACTGCCCCTGTAAGTCCATTAATTTTAGTAATTCCTTTCTCATTATACCTCTATATTATACCTACCACTATTACCCTGCCTGTATGAAGACATGCCTTTAAAATATGACTTCCTTGTTGTTGTAGGAGTAGAAGTAAACTCCTTTAATGAATATGTCATTAGAATAATTTAAAATTCGACATTGCAAATATAGTAAACTTATATAAAAAAACGAAGTATTTGAAAATTTTTTTAAATAATTGCACTTTTATTTAAATTGTAGCGTACCAAGCAACAGCAACTTTTTCTCTTTTGCTTACTTAAATACATACTTTCGCAATCTATAATAAATAAGTATTAATGCTAACTGATTATAAATCAATTTGTTATAAACATAAATACCAAAGTATGTAACTAAATGATACCACAAAAAAATATTCTTCTACTACGGAGTGTAATCCATTCTATCCCTAATAAAAGTTAGGTATAGAATAGATTAGAGAATAAAGTATAAATATATTTTTTTTGTAAACTGCGTTTTTGGGCAGTTTATTGTATATGTGGCGTATTATTAAAAAAAAAGTAAAAAAACTACCGAAGCCCACGCTTCCGAAGATATTGCTTCTGCCCCCTAGTAAGAGGAATACGACGAATAGAAAAAGGAGGATAATCTAAACTCTTCTCAAATTCCTCATCAGTAGAACCAAAAGCATCCAAAGCAGTCCTGACAAAAGCAACATCACTAATGTTGTAAAATTTAGTGATCCTCCGTAACCTATCAGTATGATACTTGTCTAATGTTATTGTAAAAGATTTATGATCCCTTAAACTTTCCATTAATTGATATTATACATAAATTCTACTAAACGGAATTACACTGCCAAAATTACTAAATTCCTTACTCCTGTACCTGGGGCTTCTGCTTACTGGGTTTTTTGTCTGGTATTAGGTGGAATAGATGGCATTGTTGGTTGTTTTTTTTTGTTGGTCTCCTGTCATTTTACCTGTCATGTAACTTTTTATTTTCAGTTTGTAAATTGTATCCATGTAACCTAATTTTTTCGTATATAATATAATGTAAAGTATGTAACTGCCTGTCTATCAATGACTTAGGGATACTTGAACGATAATTTACATTATGTTAAATAGAAATTATTTTTATGACTTAACTAATTGATATTCAGTACTTTAAGACGATACTTTTGCAATGGTAATTTTAAGGTAATGGTTATTTTGGGATTATTTCAGTGTATCCGTTCTATTGCAGCTCATGGAGCATTTCCGTAGGTTTTTGGTATTAGGTTTTGTTATGTGGCATTGAATTTATGCCATTGATACGGGCGGGATTGCTGATGGCTTACAGGTGTATCGGACTTACAGATTTGCAGGTGCCCTTTGAAAAATGGCATGGTGCAGTACAAGAATTTTGCTATATCTGTGTACTTGGGGGTTTTATATTATACAAAATCGCTTGTAATAGTGTTTAAATGCGATTTAACGAAAGGTTATAGGTAAGTGTGGTATTACTATGTTTTTTTATTGTTTGTTGTTTAAATACGATTTATGGGCGTATTATGAGGTTGGTATTTCATTTTCTTTTTCATTGAATAGGAATCCTATAACGCATCGGCAGTTGATATTATTTTCAGGTTTTGTTCCTCCTGTTGGGTATGGCAGTGATTCTCCTCCTACGGTAAAATTATCATCTATATTGATTAGGTTTTTTTTTGCTTTATATTGTTTGTCTGCGAGTTTATGTGCTGGTCTTACTCTTGCATCTTTTCGTGAGATCCATCCTTTTCTTATTCTATAAGTTGGGTAGGTTGTTTTCATTTGTACAATGAGCAATTTATTTGCGACATTATTTGATGCTATGATGACGAATTTTTTTGATTGGTTTTGTGATAGTTTGGTTATGTAGTCATTTTCTTCTGTTTGTGATTTAAATCCGTTTGATATTCTGGATTCTATATTATTTAGGTTATTCAGTTGTGCTTGTTCTATTTGGGGGTATTGTTTTGCTATGAAGTCGGTAGCCAGTTTGTTTGCTATGGTTTTATTTACTTTATATTGGTTATTGAAGTTGTATTTATCGGCTTGGTATTGCAGTATTTTATTTCCGTGTTTTTTATATATGGGGGTTATTGTATTGGTTAGTGCTTGTGGGGTTATTTTATATCCATTTTCATTATTGATTAATTTTTGGTAGAGGTTATCATTTAGGGGGTTGATGAGGTTGTTTGAAAATGTTTGTCGTCTGCGTATTTCTGATGGTAGTATTCCATTGGTTAGTAGTTGCAGTATATTTTTATTTGAGTGCAGGAATAGTGGTATTATGCTTATGAGCATATCTGTTTCCATTGGTTTTATGATGGAGTTGATCCATTCTGTGTACCATTCTCGTTTCATGTATTATTTTATCTATTGAGGGTATTATATTGGTCTTGGTATTCCAGTTCTATTTCATTGGTATCTGGGTTATCGTTATTATTTGTTGGTAATGTTGTGAAGGAGTTATCGCTAATCAGTTCGTCTCCGTTTGTTATAGGGGGGTATCCCATTAGTTCTCGTGCTTCGTTTGTAGTTATTATACCTGTCATTTGTGCGATTGATTTTGATAGTGAGATTCTATCTTGTGCTAGTGCGGTTATATGGTTGGTATCGAATTGGAGTTTATACTGGTTTCCGTATGTTGGGATTAGCCATTGGTTTAGTCCGTCTGTTATTTCGGTTAGTATAGGGATTACTGCGTTTCGCCATAGTAGTGCTTGTGCTTCTTTTTCGGTATAGATTCCTCTTATATGTTGTCCTATTAATTGCAGTGGTACTCCGAGTGCGTTACAAATTTCCGCTTCTGCTTTTGCTCTTTGGTCGAGCATTAATGCTTTTTGCGGGTCTATGGAGACGTCGACTATTCCCAATCTTGTATTGGATAGTGCGAGGCTTCCGACATTTTCTATTCCTTGTGTACTTTGGTTGATTACATCTTTGAGGTTTTTTGTTTGTGTTTCGTCTATTTGTCCTTCTTCGTTATTTGGGAATAGTATTTTTGAGCTACCTTTATTTTTGAGCATTATATTTCCCATATCGATTGATTCGTTGACTGTCATTATGGATCTAAACACTGCTTTATAGGGTGATTGTCCGTATAGTGATTGTAGTATATCTACAGAATCGGGGTTTGGGAATTGGATATGGCATACATAGGCTGCTGGTATAGATACGGAGGTTGATTTATACATTCCTTGTGTGACGTTGTATTTTGTTATTGCGTATGGTGTTCCGTCTATTTCTACTTGTCGTGAGGGCAGTGAGTATATATATCCCAGTTGATTTTTGAGTAGTCCTGTTCCTTTTTCTCCTGTGATAAATAGGTTTCCTGTTAGTAGTAGTTGGTCTACGCTATATTGTATAAATCTATTCCAGGTCGTATTGGTATTTGGTTTTTCGAGTAGTGGTTTATTGCCATTGACGCTTTGGTTCAGTAGTGGTACTTGGCATTTTGTTCCATTTTGGTCGGTTACTTTCCATTTGACGAGTTTGGTTGCGTCTCGTATTAGTTTATTGATGGCATAGACGGTTGGACATTTTTGGTATCCTTCTTTGATGATATCGAATTGTTCGAGTTCTCGTAGTGATAGTTGGTATAGGTTTTGGAAGTGTATTGCTTGGTATCGTTCTGGGTATTTTTCCGTTTCAGGTAATTTTTTCTTGATCAGATTCCCGAGTCCGATTTTTTGGAGCAATGTTTTTTGTTGTTTCATTTGCTGAAAAATAATTTTGAGGTCTTAATATAATCAATTTTTATATTGTACTAAATCCCCATACGCTTCGTTTTTTCATCATATATCTTTCTATTGCGTAGAAGGTACAATCCATATAGTCGTCGTGTCGTCCGTTTGGGAAGACTGCCATTTCGTGTAGGTATTCTTTATTCCAGGGTGCTTTTTTGAGGAATACTCGACCTCCTTCTATATATGCGGAAATATCGTTTGCTTTCACATTTTTTTCGGATATGGAGTATTTTGATTTTATTTCTATTGAGGTTAGTGCTTTATCTTTGAGTAGTTGGACAAGTGTTTTACCTGATGCTTTTGGTTCTACGAATACTATTTTGACATTAAAGATTTCCTTTAATTTTTTTATTCGTTGTATCAGCTGGGGCATTTCCAGTCGTGCTTTTTCTCCGTGTATGATATAGAGGTTTCCTTTTTTATGGTCGTAGGTTGTTATTATTATACCTGATGGATCGTTTTTTTGTTTTGCGGTATATGCTCCGTCTACCCACATATGCACATCGAAGGTTTCCGGTATTTGGTCTGGTGTGATGAGGTGGAACCAGGGGCGTTTTATTATTCCTCCTTCTACTTGTTGTGGTTCTTGGAGGTATTGTCCTGCGAAGGTTGTGGGGTTTGCTCGTTCTTTTATTTCTGCCCCTTTTAGGGATACTTTTTCGGGGAATATGGTATTTGTTCTGGTATCGTTATATACGGGGACTTTTATTTGGTGCCATACATTCCCATCCCCTCCGCTAAGTAGCCATCCTGTGAGGTCGTCTTCATGTAGTCGTTGTTGTATGATTACTATTGGTGTTTTTTCTGAATTTCCTCTTGTTGATATGGTATTGTTGAATATATCTATTATTCCTTCTCGGTAATTGGTATGGTGCATTTCTGATGCTTTATTGGGATCGTCTATTACTATGAGACCTCCTTGAGCTCCTTTTGCTCTCATGTCCCCAGCTCCTGCTCCCAGTATTTTACCATTGATTGTTGCTGAAAATTGTATTCCTCCTTGTTGTGTTTCCCATCGTAGTAGTCCTTTTCGTCTTTTGGATACTCTTGTTTCGGAGTATTTTTCAAACATTGGTGTTTGGACGTATGATTGAATAAGCGCGTTCTTTTCACTTTGGAGGTCTGAGGCGTAGCATATGAGCATATTTTTTGCTGTTGGGTTATTAAAGAATATGTATGCTTGGAATAGTGCTACGATTTCGCTTTTGCCATGTCGTGGTGGTATATTGATTATTAGGCGTTGTATTTTGCCATTGTAAACCATTTGCATTACTGCGAATACTTCTTTATGGAAGTTTTTCACTTCGAAGTTATGTCCCCATTTCTCTCTAAATGCTTGTTGTGCAAACATGATGAAGTTTTGGGAGAGGGTTTGGTGGAGGGGATCCTTAAATGTCTTGTTTATTACTGACATCAGGGGTAATTACTTTCAGGTATTTAAGTCTGCTATTAGGTTTTTGTGGTAGTGCGAATTGTTTTTTATCATTGAGCAGTTCGATTGTTTTTGAGATGATTTGCTTATCTATCTCGGTGTATTCGGTTAGTTCTGTTTCGTCGTCTTGCGGTTTTGCTTTTTTGAGTTTACCTTGATGGTTTAGTATCAGGTTATACTGGTATAATGTTTTCATTACTTCGGAGTAGGTAGTTTCTGGGTTGAGTAAATCTTGTATTAGTCTCCGTGCTCCGAAAGGTATGTCTGGGTTATTTTTAGCCCAGTGCATTTCCGCTTCTGTCAGCTGCATAATGAGGTCTGAAATAGGGTATCCTTGTTCCTGCCATTTAGTTAATGCTGGGCTTGGATTTGGTATATCTGCCATAATAAGGCAAATTTACCTTAATTCTTTGGTATAATGTTTTTTAGAAGTTTTATTGTTTTGGCTTTATTTTCTATAATGAGGTCTCCTATATCGGTATTGGGTTTATAGGCTTCCATTATATCGATACATAGGCAATTATTGGTATTGGGGAAGTATAGGTGGTTTATTTCTATGGTGGCGTTGTACCATTTATCGTATGCCCCGCTATCGGGTATCAGTAGGACATATCTATCTTGGCATTGTTGTTCTATGGATCTAAATCGGTTATGGCATAGTTGGGAGCTGCTTGTAGCTACCCATGTAATATCTGGTCGTACCAATTTGCCCAGAATTGCAGTTTTTGCTCCTTCGGTTATGACGATGGTGTTTTCGGTATCGTTTAGTAGGTGAGCTCCGAACATGGTCATAATTCGAGGTGATGATTCTGATTGTTTTTTAAAATCGTTTATCCACTGGGGGGATCTGATTTGTTTGAAGTTGGTATCGTAGTGAATCCAAAGGGGATGGATTCTGGTATTTTTTTTGCCATTATCGTGCTGTGTGCATTGGATATCGTGTATTTGCTTTTTGGGATCTACGAAAGGATAACAAAGTATATTGGGGTTTGATTTGAGGCTTCGTACTCCGTAGATTTTAAGGGTTTTCCTTATTTTTGTTTCAGGGAAGTATGATTTAAGGAAGGTTATGAATTGTTGTTGTTCTGGTATAGGTATGGAGCATTTGAGGTAGTCTTGTTTATCGATATAGATATTTTGTCGTTCTTTGGTATATACTACTGCCATAGGTTTTTTATATAATTTATGGTCTTTCCACTTTTTGATTGTTGGTTCTTGGGTTGTTTGTGAGTTGGTTATATATCCCAGTTTTTGCCACATTTCAAATCTCGCTTCCTTGTCTGGGAATACGCCCTGATTGGCAGAGCATTTTTGTCGGTCGCATCTACCAAATTGATAGGGGTATAATTGTCCACTATGAACATCTTTATAGGGTTTAAAGGTTTTTTTAGTTCTATCGTCTCCTTGACCTCCATTACATACAGGGCATTTTATTTTGTATGTATATTTTTCAGATAGTCTTATTGGGTATTTGTAAGTCATCTTACCATTCTCTGTTGTTCAGTGCATCCCCATCATTATAGGGTATGTTGAGCGAATTTTCTATTGGGTTTGGCGTATCTGAATCGGGTAAGACATCTTCGGGATCGTTAAATAGTGCGTTCAGGTTTGGCATGGGGTAGGTATTATAGAATACGACATTATAATCGTTTATTGATTTGTCGTGTCCCTTATTGTATAGGTATGTTTTGAGTTCATTAATAGGCATGGTACTTACTCTGGTAATATCTATAACATTTTGAATATGTTTGAGCGTTACCATTCCTTTTATATTTTCTCCTATGCTTTGGTAATGTCTTATTGCTTTTAGTTCCCAATATGCTTTATGTTTATTTTTTTGGACTTTAACGAAAGTTTGGTAATTATCATATAGTTTTTGAATTGGTTGTGGTGTTTGTTCTAGACCTGTTTGCTTACATACTTCGTACCATTGTCCCATTGGTCCATCGTTTGAGCTGATGAGTTCTCGCATTTCGTCTGCGTGAATTTTTGACTCTGGTATTTCCTTTGTTTTAAGGAATTTATTGACGAAGGATAGTAGTAGGAGCACGATTGATTCGCCTTCTTTTTCTATCATTTCAGGCAGTTCTATATTCTTTTTATTCTCTTCTATTTTGGCATCGAAGTCATGTTCCCATCGGGATATGTGCAATCTTTTTTGGAATGCTGGACTTGCGGTTTGTGGTGGCGGTATGTTTGACCAGTAGTGAACTACTCCGTAATTATTTCCTTCGATATGTTTTTGGTGTTTTCTATCTGCGGTAATGTGGTCTCGTGAGGCGAGTGCATTGAGCATACCGATACCCTTTTTGGGTAGTCTGCTATCTTGTGCTTCGTTAATGTAAATAAATCGGGAAGTAAAGATTAGGTGTAGTGCGAATTGTGAATCAGCGCCGAATATCTGCTCGTTAGATAGGTTTACTACTGAATTTGGGAATAGTTCGATAGTGAGGCTTTGGACGAAACTTTTACCTGTATGTGGTCTGCCGTAGTTATAAAAGATTTTCTTTTTATGGATTGATTTATTGCTTAGGTTTAGCAGGGGATATGCCAGTGAGGTAAGTACGGATTCTATTTGGTCCTGGTGTTTTAGGGTTAGGTTTAGTATTCGTCTAAAATGGTGTATATCGAGACCTTTATTAAAGAGGTGCATTGGGTCTTGATTGAGGACATCTTTGATATTATCTTCGTTTATATTGATATTGAGCGTCTCTGTGGTATAGTCTGATGGTTTGATTTTACCTTTTATTTCCACTAGATTTTCTTTATCTCTTGGATCTATTTTGAGGCATAGTCCATTTTTGGTAACCATCAGGGTTTCTTCTCTATCCATAGACATTTTAAAAGGGTTTCGTCGTTCGTAGAAAGATTGAAATTCTCTTTCAAGTTGGTTCTCGAATAGATGGTTTACATTGACGCTTTGGATATAGGGACTGCATATATCGATATATAGGTGGTAGATATTTTTAAATAGGGTTTGTTGCCATCTATTCTCTGAAAATACATAGTAGCAGCTTGTTCCTTTTGCGGAGCCGGTATCCTCTTGGGACCAGGTGAATTGTTTATTGGGTATGGAGTTGGTTATCCATTGTTGTTTTCTAGCGTATTCACAAAGTAAATGATCGACTATTTTAACCATACCTTTTATATAGTCATTGATTCCTGATCTAAAATAGGCGTAGTGTTCTTTGAGTTTCTTTTTCAGCTCTTCTTTTTGTTCTTTTTCATCCAAGTCTTTTGATTCTGACAGGTATGAATCGAACATAATTTTAAATGCTTTTTTATAATCTTCGGCTGGGTAGTTACTATTATATAGGCTGAGAAAGATGCTTGGGTCTTCGTATTTTTCAGCATATATATTGATATGTTTTTGGACGTACTGGAAGGTATTTAGGTTGAGTAGGTTTTCAGTTCCAAATCCTTTTATGGTATTTTTAATTTCCATTACTTAATATCTTCCAGTTGATCGAGTAGGTACTCGTATATGTTGGCGTGGTTGACATTATATTTTTTTTGGTAGTATCTTATTTTTCTCATGTTATGATGCTTTATAGAAAAATTAATGCCTTTTTCCTTACCTCGTGGCTTGATATTAGCCAGTCCCTGTGTTATTTGTTGTGGTGTCCGTTTTAGTTTTGGTTCAAATTTCTTGTTCATGATTCTATATCTTCAAGTTGATCTATCAGGGTATTCATTAGGGTTGCTTTGCTTATGTCATATTTTTTTTGATATGCTATAATTTTCCCCTCGTAGTAGGTACTGCTTCGGAAGGTAGTTTGTTTGTAATCTTTTATTTTCTTCTTTCTCATGTTAAATATCTTTTAGTTGGTCGAGGAAGTACTCGAATAGTTGTGATTGGCTTATGTCGTATTTTTCTTGGTATTTTATAATTTTATTTCTATAATAACCGTTGGTTTTGAAGGCGATATTATAGGGTTTCCCCTTTCGTTTGATTTTAGATATCCCTTTGTTTAGTTCGTCTTTGCTCACTTTGAGGTTGGCATCGAGTTCTTTTTTAGTTTGTAGTAGTTCTACTTGGTATTCCAAACCTGTTTTTTTTCGTCCCATAGTATTATGATTGCTTGGCGGATGCCAAAATTAGATTTAAATGTTGGTAATGTGCCATAATGTTTGAAGTTTAACTTGACAAATATAGTAATTTTTATTTAAAAATATACTTTAACCAAGAATTTAGTATCTTTGCATATCTTTCTTTCCTTAGTCATGAGGATTAGTTTGAAGTTTTGACTTTACCCCTGTTTAATTATGGGGGTTTTTTATTATATTTGCTATCGAAAGGATTAAGAGTCGCTTTCATAATAAATTAGTTATTCCCCCTGCTTAATTGTTAGGGGGATATTTTATATTAAGATTATGAAATTCGGTAAAGAGGCAGACTTCCAAAGGTGGTGTTGCGATTATTTAAACATTGTGAATTTGGATTACTTCCATGTTCCTAATGGCATATTTTCTAATCCCAGATCAATAACCATTATGAAACGCTCGGGTTTGAAACCGGGTATCCCAGATTTACTGGTATTAAATAACAACGATACTTATAATGGTTTAGCGATTGAATTAAAGACCAAGAGTAATAAACCTTCGCTTCATCAGAGGTATTGGTTAGAGAAGTTCTTATCTCATGGATGGGCTTCTGTCTGGCTTAATAATACGGAGGATTTTGAAGTTTTGGTATCATCGTATAAAAAGAATTTATTTACCCAAAAGGGATTGCATTTTAACCACAAGAAAGAGGGTTATATTGATTCGTTGTAAATAAAAAACCCACCGATATAGGTGGGTTATGTACTGGATCTATCAGGTTTTTAGGTTTCTTTTACTGTTATTGTCCAATCTGGATTGACTACCAATTTTAATTTATTTTTATTGGTGCTAATAAATGTGCCATGTTTTAAACCTCTTGGCTTGGTTGTTTTTGAACTTGTCATAATGATTAAAGTTTTGATGGCACAAACATAAGTAAAAAAAATGAATTATTAGATATTTTTATAAAAATTTTTTATGTTTCCTGTAATTTTCTTTTCTGACTTGGCTGGAACAAGGTTTACAATATGAATATCTACCATTTACCTTATTTGCTTTGAGGTGGTAGAATTGGCTTTTATCTTTGATTTGGTCGCATTTACTGCATTTTATTTTTAGATTGGGGTAATCGTTGGTAAAAGGTTTGTATCCTTTGTCAGTGCAAGTTTTACAAATCTTACTTCTACCTGTGGTCTTGGAAAGGTCAGCAGGAAATTCGGTTGCGTATTTTTCAATACAACATATCGGACATTGTTTAAAACGATATTTCCCTATGTGGAAGTAACCGGTATCGTATCGTTTTTGGTTATAGCAAGTTCTGCAAGTTCTTAATAATCTTTTACCATTTTTATTTTGATATTCAGTGATCTTCTTTTTTATTTTGCAGATTTGGCATTTAAAAAGTTCCAGAGTGAATTTGATTTATGTGTTTGAGTATGTCGGCTTGTTTGTTTTGTAAATACAATTTCTCCCCTGTTGTCAGGAGTTTATTTACCTCTTCTATTGTGCCAGGCCGGTTGAGAGACACGATTTCCGTTTCGGCTGTCGTTGGTTCTACTGAAACAACCCTAAAAGGATTCCCTGATTCCCCTATTTTAAATTTATCGTTTACCCTAAAAAAAGGTCTTGGCATTCCTTCTGATGAGTATAATTCTATTGTGGGGTTTGAGGAATCTGTAAAGGTTTGTCGTATGCTTTCGGTTAGCACTGCCAAGTGTCTATGTTCGCTATATGTTTCTATAAATGCTACATCATCTACTATGGTATCGTATAGATTGGGGTAAGAATATCTTACACCTGAACTTTGGAAGCATATCAGCTCGTAGGGTAGTATTCCGTTTCTTTCGTTTCGTAGATGCACAATAAATTTTTTCGGTAATCTAAGTCCATCGATAGTAAAATCTTGGGAAGTCCGTTTAATTATCGTTGGCATTAGTTAAAATGTAATTGCGTGTATTTTGTTCCTATGAGTTAGGATATCAGCGTTTTTATTCCACTTTTGCACAATGGCTGTATCAACTTGAAGTTTAGTCAGGTCCGATAAAGTTCCTGCCTTGTCAATTTCAAGTTCAATTACATTACCTGTCAGGTCATTAATTTTTTGTATCAAAAATACGCTTCCATCGGGTCCGATTCTGATGCGGTCTCCTATTACAAATCCTTCTGGGTCTCCTACTCCACTTGACGTTGCAATTTTGATTCTCGGGTTGTTTGAGTTCATTATTTGATTAGCCGATAAATCGAAAAACAATCCAGTCATTGCTGTAAAAGTATATACAAATGCTTCTGTTCCTGCTGTGGTATCGAGCAAATCGGGTATCGTAATCTTTAAATGGTCTCCTGCTCTCCAACATATTAGCGATGCAGGTATGATACCATTTTCTGGGTATGGGTTTGGTTCTAAACTTGTAAACCAGAATTTCGGAAGTACGAGTCCATCTACTGCTATGTTATTTCTTCCGGACTCTGCTATTATTGTTGCCATAATTTTATGTTTTATTTAATATACGAATTTATTACAAAGTTACTTTTTATGTATCTTTGATCTCATTGGATTATTCCCCCGATTTATGTATGACATCTTTTTCGGGGGTTTTTTATGTTCGGTTATATTGGCTTCCTTTCTTGTCGAACTTGTATTCGTATAGTGAGTATTCTACTTACGAATACAACTATTCTTGTGGTTCGTTCCAAAAAGGTAGTATTCTCGGTTATCGATGCGGTAAATTGCCCATTGCTATTGATACTACTTAAATTCAACCAATTCACTTCTGGATCTTCTGATATTGTCGCATCTGAAGCTCGAGTACCTGTAATTTGGAAAGTAAATGTACTGGCTAAATAGGTAGGAGACCATTCTCTGGGGGTTACTATTAGTTCTGGAGCTGCTAATTGTTTTACTGCTATAAGACCAGTTCTGGCACTACCTAATAGGTTGCTAACTGAAATGATTACTTCACTTGTTCTTATTGATGATAATGGGTTTTCGGTAGCTACTGCTTCTATTGTCTCTTCATCGTAATCAAATCTCCATAATACCCAATTTTCGATACCTGTGTATATAATTGACACATCGTCAAAAACCGCATTGGTGAGTGTAACATAATATGTATTAGGTGTTGTTTCATCGTATGCTATTGTTCGGCTTGTTGGTGTTACACTGATTGTTGGAAAGGGAGCTGCCCTTTGAGTCAGAAGTAATGATTCAGTATCAGAACCAACTTCTGTGGTTACTTGTACTGACACTGCATCTATTCTTTGTTCTGGTGTATTATTTATCATTATGTTATTTGCGACTATAAAAATTCCATCGCTTCTATTAGAAAGAAACCAACTATTCCATGGTCTGGGAACTGTATCTACAATAGACAAATCGTCAAATCCAGCATCAGTAATCGTTATTTTAAATAATTGGGTGCTTGTATCATCATAGTCTATTGTTCGACTTGTAGGGGATATACTAATTGTCGGTAGTAATGCTGATGCTTGGGTTACGGGAATACCTCTTTGCCCATCGCCTATTATATTACTTTGAATCCCTATTGTTCCTATTCTTTCATTTGGAGTTGTATTTTCCATCACAAATGCTGTGAATCTTAAATTAGCATCTATTCCGCTTGGTGTTGATATCCAAGTTGCACTATCTACAATGCTTATAGCATTTCTACTTCTCGGACCTATATTTAGGGTAAATGTTTGGCTTTGAGCTGCGTTATTTGGTGTCCATGAGCTCGGCGATGCGGTAATCGGAATAAATAAACCTTGTGAAAAAATACCTTCACTTGAAGTATGAGTTCCTTCTGAAAAGGATATGCGAACTTGAAATGCTATGGTTCGGGTTGGACCTGTATTTATAGATTGCACACTACAATTAATCGTTCCTCTTCTGCTATTACCTGAAAGAATTACTTGAACCCAACTATTAGACCATCCTCCTATCGAAGTATCGGAATCTACATCATCGCTTATAAGTGTAATACCTAATATAGTAACCAAATTTGGATTTGCTATTTCGTAGGTAAAAGATTGCGATTGATTAGGTAAAAAGGTAATACTTCGAGAACCCGGGTCCAAAGTTACTTCTGGAATTACTAATTCCGATTGTCGCACGGTTACTTCTACGGATCGTGTTACGGTCTCTCTGATGGTTATTTTTGCGTTCCTTTCGTCCCCTTCGTTTATAGTTACATTTCCGGTAAAGGACGATATTGTTTTATTTGAAATACTTAGCCATGATACGGATTCAGTTATTGTCGGTATTGATGATGCCCCTGTTATTGTGAAGTCTTGGCTTTGACTTAATCCCGATGGTGTCCATACCATAGGGGATACGGATAATGGTCTTTCTCGTGCAGCTGCTTGGCTTATGTATGCGACGGTAGAAGGATTGCCCCCAGCATTAACAAAAACTCTTATTTGTGCTGTTCGTACTGATGCGATTGTATTTTCGTCTATTACCAGAACAAGTTGGCTTCTTGCGGTGCTTATTGATGCGTCTATCCAACTCGGTACTGATGCGGGGGTTATACCTGCATTGTTGATACTTGCATCGCTTACTGATATGGTAAAGGTTATTGTTTGACTTGATACCGATACGCTTCTCGGACTACTTAGCGAAGTGCTTGGACTTAGTGATATCGATACTTGTAAGTCCCTTGATAGTTGTACGACGGTAAATTGCCCTGGTGCTGACAACCCTGCGGCGTTCCGCAATGATAACGCATAGACATTGGTTATTGTGGTGGTATTATTATTGGTTTGATTTGCTGTTGCTGTGAGTAATCCATTATTAAATTCCAGTGAAAATCTGCTTCCAACTCCGGAAATTGATGAGAATATGGCTACTGCATTACAATTACCATCAGTGAAATCTACTCGTGCTGTGCCAGTATTTCCCCTGCTTCGTCCTACATTTATTGTTCGTGGTCGGATATTGGTTATTGTCGGGTTTTCACATGGTCTTCCTCTCTGGACAAATGTAATGATTGCCTCATGTGATCCGTTATTTGTTGTCGCTGTGAGTACTATGTCGGCTGCTCGTTGCTGGTTGTTCCTCTGGTTATTTATTAGGGGTTGTAAAAAGACAATTAAATTCTCTCGTCTTACGGTCAGCCATGATGGTATAGTACCTATGGTTATATCGTTTGCTTGTGCATTTTGTAGGGTTATCGATGATTGCTTCCGTGAGGTATCGTTGTATGCTACATTGATTATTTCGGGATCTACCTCTATAAAAGGTGCTAATTCCTCTTCTGGTAATCCTACTTGGCTTATTCGTGCTATTGCTGATTGTCCTGTCGTTAGCGTTAGTCGTATATCTGCTGTTCTGGTTTCTGAACCTGTATTTGCTGTTGCGGTTATGGTTATTTGGTTATTTGTAGTGTCTATTGTCGGAAATGGCGATACCCATGATGGTACTGATGATGGGGTTACACTGACATCATTTATTGTTGTTCCTCCGACGGTTATTGCGAAAATCTGACTTCCTCCTGTTTGTGCTATTGATTGTCGTGCTGTTGGGGTTATGCTTATCGTTTTCGGTGGTGCGTCAATATGGTCTTGCTGGATATTAAAGGTTCGGCTATCGGAACCTGCGGAGTTCGTTAGTGTCAATCGGAATCGTGCTGTCCTACTACTTGAGCTTGTGTTGGTTACAAATGCGGATATATTTATTCGTCTTAGCGTATCTGAATAGCTTACAAAAAATACATTTTGAACCCCAGATACATATGCTATTGCTCCTGTCGTATCGCCTCCCCCATCATCATAGTCAACATTTATTATTCCCGAATCAGCTGCTGATGCTCCTATTACTATATTTGGTGGACTTAGTGAGTTTATGCTTGGCGGTTCTATTGGCTTTCTCGGTTGTCTAACTTCCAGTCGTAGCCAATTACCCCAGCCGGTGCTATTTCGCAATCGTATTCGTACTGCTGTATTCCTTTGTCTCGGATTATTATTTATACTTATATCTGCGGTTATTGTTCCACTACTATAACTTATACTGCTCCATGCTCCAGCGGATAAATCGTCGAATTGATGCTCGGTTATTGTTGTCGGTAGTGCATCAATAGATATGGTAAAGGTTCCACTGAACGAAAGATTATTATTTCTTTGTATGAGACCATTGGAAGGGTTTAGGTGTTTGATTATTGGTGCATGGCTTGTGGACGTTCTTGCTCGTTGTCTGATCCTTGCAAATGCTGACGATGCTCCGGGTAGTGCTATTTCTATATCTGCGTCCCGTTGTGCTCCTGTATTTGCTATTGCTGTTATGGTGATTTGACTATTTGTAGTGTCTATTGTTGGTGTCGGGGATATCCATGATGGTACATTGGCTACTCGGACAAATGCATCGCTTATGCTTCCATTGGTTATGGTAATTGAAAAGGTATGACTACTTCCTGCTTCACTACTTATTATTTGTCTTGTACTTGGGTTTACTGATATTGTTGGTGTTGTTGTGCGTGTATTCGGTGCTTGTATGATAGTAAAGAGTTCGGTATCCGAACCTATTGAATTGGTTGCGGTTAATCGGTACTGCTCTCTCCGTTCCGTAAAATCATTATTGGTGTTTTTTGTCGATGCGGTTATGGTATTTGTCGATGAATTGAACGCCACATTAAAAAACGAAGTCCCTGATACTTTTGATAGTGTTTTTGTAGCTGTCTCCCCTCCGTCATTGATAGATACTGCTACACTTCTACTATTTGGGTGAACTCGGTTTAGTGATATATTGCTTATGTTCCCTATTACTGGTGCTGTGGTTGTTGGTTCTGGTGCTGGTCTTTGGACTAAAAATGCTTGGGTAGTCGCTGAACCGCTTGAATTGGTTATCGTCAGTTCTATATTGGCTACTCGTCTATTTGAACTGCTTGGGTTTACCGATTTTGGGGTTATAGTTAATGTTGTTCCGCTTATCGTTGCGGTAACCCAGTCTTCTATTGAACCGAGTACTACATCGCTCACATCAGCATTGGTTACGATTACCTCGTATGTCTGTGCATCGACAATATCATCATCGATGGTTATGACTACTGGTTCTGTCCTTATTGTTGGGAGTAGTATTCCTGTTTGTTGTATAAATGTCGCTTGTTGTGTTAGTGCTGTCGTTCTACCCCCAATAAAGTTAAATATCAGCCCTGCTTGAAAGGTTGTTTGTCTTTGATTACCTGTATTTTCGGTTATTGAGGTTGCCCTTACGAGTGTTTTGTTGTTCTCATTTACGATGGATGCATGTCCCCAGTCGGCTATGTTCCATCTTTGATTTGCCGTGTCCAGTGTGAGCTGTGGACCCGTGAGCATCAAATCTATTGCAATACCATCAGGGTTTGATATTTGTAGCTCGTAGTCTTTTGATTGTCCGGATGCTTTGGTTATTGTTTGGCTTCGGCTACCGACAAATGAGATTGTCGGTCTTGTTAGTGATTGTCCGCTTTCCTGTGTAAATGTCGCTGATGCGGATAATCCGCTTTTGGTTATGCTTATGATTATTGATCTGCTATCATTTGATAGGTTGAACGAAGTGGTTGTGAGGGTAAATGTTCGGTTGTCTTTATCGTAGGTCAATGATACCCAGCTGCTATCGCTTAGTATAATATCTTCCTCTTCAACTACCACATTGGCTAATCGTAATGTATATACCCCTTTTTCTCCGATACCTCCATTGACGGTTATACTTGATGGGTTTATTTGCAGGAAATTTGATTTATCCCATGAGTATCTTTGTCTTGCTCTTTCTGTTGTTCCAGCATTATCGGTTGCGGAAAGATTGGCAGTTATTATGCCCAGATTTAGTGCAAAGATGCTGTCGGTTATGGTATGTTTGAAGATACCTTCACTATTTCTTTCAGCATTGGTTACATTGAACGTAAAGTTTTTTGTTGTTCCTGGTGAGAACCTATCGGGAAATGCTTGTATTGATATAGTTAGTCCTATGCTTCGCAATGGCTGTCGTCCAAACCTTACCTGTGCATATATTGTCCCTGAATTTGCGGTTATATCATCTCCTTCTAATGTAATGTTAGGGTCAAACTGGTCTGATAGGTCTGGGTAAAAGTTTACCTGCAAAGGTGCCGTCCAGAAGTCAGCAGGTATAACTACCCCAACAGGATTACCCCAAATCTTGCCAATGCCAAGTGCAGTATAAAACGCTTGAAATATGACATTGCCAACTAATGCTTGTACCCCTGATGATCCGCAATCCGTAGCAAAGTACATCCCATCGGTAGTAATCTCTTGTCTTGTTCTGGCGATTATTTCCTGTCTGTCGCTTAGTTTTGTTGATACCTCAAAACCTGGTTGGTCGTCATTATTAACTTTACCTATGTATGATGCCCTCAAAAGGACACAAACATTAGCCTTGTCTAAAACTGCGGAAATTGTTAGTACGGGGTTAGCCTCTCTTCTTTTTTGGATTATTTTATTACCCTCTCTGATTTCGTCAATAGGAGCATTATCCGAATATATTATCCGTGTGAAAGACATACTATTTTATAGTTGCTGTTCCGAACTCTATAACCAATGTTTCAGGGATTACTTGTATTGTTCTACTTATAGTTTCTGTTGTCGTTTCTCTTTGTAGTAGTTCCTGTCGTCTAAAATCGCTTCCCGGTGGTATATAACTAAATATAACCGATAGACTTGTCCCTGATATAGTTATTGTTTTTGTTTCGCCTATGAGCGTCTGTGCTATCTTCACTTCCCAAGTCCGTAAATTTCCTCCTATATTTAGTTCTGCCATGCTTCAAAATTATTAAAATATAGGGGATGGTAGTGAACGATGATTAGCAATGTTTATGGTCAATCCTACCGAACCTCTATCGACTACTCTACCTCCCCAAATACCAACTAAATATGCAGGTATCCGACTTGTTCCGATGGGTAGTTCATACCCTGTTACCCTGATTGTAAGGTCTCCTGTCGCTGGAAAATTACTATCTTGGAGTACTGCCATGACCGTTACTCCCGGCAGATTGGTATTTATGTTTGATGGATGGGTTAGAACAACAAAACGAATATCCGTAAAATCAGCTCCTGACACTGTTACCTCAATTTCTAATTGTTCGTTTCTATTATTGTCATCATTTATATCGATATTGATACTTCGTGCACTTGAACCATCGAAATCTAAAATAATCTGATCCCTAACTATTGGGGTTAATCCGATTGGGACACTCGGTACTTCTGGCACTGTCAAATACCTACCCTCATAGTTAATAATGATACTATTACTCATATTTTCAGGTAATGGCGTACTACTAACTTCCTCTGCCTTTTCAGAACCCGGTGGATTTATTGTTCGTGCGTATGGTCGTATAAATATCATTGCACGATGGTAAAGTATTTCTACCCTGTCGCCTGTAATTGATTCCCCACTATGGAAGGTTTCGTCTGCTGGTACACTGGTATTGTCAGGATCTATTTGGTTTAGAAACGATATAAGGCTATTCACTCCAGCTCCGTCTATTAATGTATTCACTACAACTTCAAACCTACCAAGTTCAATTTCAATTTCTCTTGTGTCCTCATTACCATCGACTGGACAATTAAAAGTCATGCGGAACGATGCTAAATTTGTTGAACCTTTGGTTATGTAATTTTTAAAATCAATCTCTTTGTATCCTTTATCTTCTGCGTCTCCAAATGTATCCTTTCTATCGCCTACATATATTTCCCCTCGTAGGGTATATGCACCATCTGTTCGGATATTTTTTATATAGACGCTATCCTGTGGGTCTTGTACATTTATTACGGATTCGGAACCATGATACCAATATGTCGCAGGTGTTGGAATTATTGGTTGTACTGGTGTCTCATCGCCAACGACAACAACCGGCTCTAAAAACTCATATCTTGTTGCTCTATTGGTATAATACCCTTCCTTTAATTGCCCATCAGCATCGTAGTCAGAACCTCCCAAATCAAAACGATTTTCAGGTGCAACATCGGTATCTTGGTTTGGTGTAAATGTCGATATCGAAAAGATACCTGTATTTAGATTATGCCTACCTCCCCAAAATATCGTTGCTTCACTTGTGGATTGAAATCTCGGTGTCCTACCACTTTTCCAATCATCAAAATCTACATCTATCATTTGAATTGGAAAGATTGGATACCCATTATTTAGCGAAGTAATGTCTCCCTCGAAGATTTGCCCTCTTCGTCTAAAATCGTTTAGTTTTAGTTGCGTAACTACTTGTTCCAAAGATTTCTTTTCGTCTTTTAGAACATTGGTATCAACACCACCAATTTCAACCGAATTATACACTTTGTCTCGGAAATACCGAACAAGATGCGATCCTTCGTCTGGTCTTGGATTTACTACCAGTTGCTGTGCTGTATCTGTTTTTGGTATGCTCAATACCTTTTGTGCAATTCCATCGACGGTCTCACTCAACACCAAAGGTTCGTAGGTCTCCAACTTCCTAAATGGAGTTTGTAATCTTGTAAATGTCGGTTCAATAACCTCATCAGGTAAACTTGCAGAAACCTTTATTTCGTCAATAAATACTTCTGTGCTATCGACTAAATTATTTGTACCACTAAAATCAACGATATTGCCATCGCCTTGCGGATACCACAAATAGATACGAAAACGGGTATTACGACGAACCAAAACGCCAGGGTCTCTTGGTGTTCCTGCTTCGGGATTATTAGGGTTTCCTGTATAGGTAAACTCATAAATCCTATCCCCCATAATTATATCGGAGCTCTGCGATATAAATTGCAATCTATCATCCGAATCCCTACGCCCTGAACATTGTAGTCTGCCGACATATTGTCCCTGCTCTTTAATCTTTGGTGTCAATCCAGCAATTTCAGTTATCGATGCTGGTGTTCCTCCTGTCCCAAGTGAAGTTACCACTCTCTGCTCAAAATTATAGAAGCCCCCACCGGAACCCAAAACCTCAATCGTATAAGGAATAAAGATTTCGCCATTATAGAATCTATCGGCTAATTTTTTCCCACTAAGATTAACCTTTGGTGGTGTACTACTAAAAAACCCATTGGCACTAATTTCAAATACATAATCAACGCCAACCTCAATATCAACATATGTATAACCTACTGCCCAAACATCAGCAGCTGAACGGATTTCGCCAATCAATCTTTTTGTCAATAACGAACGAGAATTTAAATAAGGATAATCATTTAAATCTGTGTAAATTAATCTACTATCTTCGGAGACAACCTCATTATCAGCATTTTTTAATACCTCCCAATTCGTAGCCAAATCAAAAGTAGGATTGACAACAACATTTTTTGTGCTTAGATTATTAGGTTCGCAGGTTATCGACTTGAAAGGTTGCTGGATTTCTTGGTTTAAGGTCTCACCAACAAATAATAAATCGGTCCTGGTATTGTCAATTTTTCGTCTTAGCTGGTTGTCAGTCTCAATAGATGCTTCCGTTAAATCGCTATAAATACCATTTTCAATTCTAACTACATTCCATGTAATACGCTTGTCTCTTACTGGTACTAAACGATTATGGTAAATACTTTGTAAGGATATGTTGTATATATACCAATGTCCGTTACTTTGTATTAATCGACAATTAAACGCTTCCAATATACCTTTTAGAACATCAATTAACTTCCTTCCTGTAAACGAATCAATCGCTACATAGGAATTATACAAAGAGTCAAATTTTACTTGGTCATTGGTATTTGGTTTATAGACATAGATAATACCAGAATTAGTTAATAGATTTAGATCTGTCTTGGTTTGTTCAAGTGCATATTTGATTACATCAATCAATCGTAATTGCCTTGCCCCATGCCTGTATATACGATGCGTTATTGGTGGCATCAATCTTTCCCCCAATTCTGCTAAACCATCGACTGCGGTAAATTTTACACTAAAAGGAGGTGCTATTATTGGCTCTTTGGAATTTACGGGATGGACAAACCCTCGCCAGTATAACTGCCCTACATGATTAGGTCTATCGATATTAACCTCAACAAATGTCTCATGATCCTTACCCCATTTAGTTAAAATGATACTATCATTTGGCACTAAATTGATTACATCAACACGAAACTCTTTAAAGTCTCCGTCTGACATATCGAGAAAATCATTACCTGTTACATTCAATAAATGGAAATCAAATTTACTTCCAATCATTGGGGAATAAACATCATTACTTCGTGTCCAGTCAATAGTAATTGCTTCCGTTTTTGGACTTTCTAAATCAATCGCTTTTAGACCAGCACTATACCAAGATGGAGGGTTACTACTATCAAAACGCCTATAAATACGACATTCCCATTTTTGGTTTACGATACCCGAGCTGGGGTAAAAAGAATAAATGTGGTGGTATTCAAACATTACGGAATATAACTCGCACTGTTATCGGTATTTACTGATCGTACTACCCTCAAATCTTCGCCTGAAATCCGTAGTTCCAAACCTGTATTGGCATTAAATGAAGGTCGGTTAAATCCTTGTGGAGATGCATTTGCAAAACCTGTTGAACCGCCTCCGCCTCCTCTACTACCACCAAAAGAACCTCCGCTTCCGCTTCCTCTACCGCCACCGAAAGAACCCTTAATAAAACTTCCCAATGCGATCGCTCCTAATCCGATTGGTAGTGCTGTTGCCAACGGAACACTCAATTTAAAGAAGTCTTCGACTGTCGCTTTGGCTATTAGTGCTTTCCCTTGTAATACCAGAACTTCGCCTATTAGCCCCATTACTCCTGCCAATGCACTCCTTATCCCCTCTCCGCTTCCGATTGCTGTAAATGCTCTTTCTATTGAACTGCCCAATAAATCAAACTGGTCGATGGCAAGTTCTATGGAGTTATCGGAAGTCAATGCACTCATTATTTCCCCTTGACCTGAAAGACCTTCGGCTATGCTATTTTTTTGAATATCTTTTAATTCACTATTTAGGGTTTTGATACCTTGAATATAATCACTCAACATTTTAGCCTTTTGGGGATCTATTTCAAATGCCGATTGAAACAAATTTTCCAGTGATGCCAAATCGTTTTGTTGAAGTAAATTAAATGCTTCCGTAGCTGCGTCAGTCCACCATTCTATATCTCCCCCTAATGCCCTTAAATCAACATCAAATCTATCATGTAGTGTCTGTATCTGGTCTTGTTTGAAAGTAGTATTTAGACTATCCGATTGGCGTCGTTGAGCATAATCTCTCAATAATTTATCAGCCCCTCTACTTCTCGTTAATAATGGTTTTCCATCAGCATCGTAACGCTGACCTTCAGGTAATAAATTTGCAGGTATATTTCCAGGTAAAAGTGGTGAAGCCATCTTTGCTAAATCCTTATCAAGTTGGTCTTTTTTTAAAGCGTCAATAAATCCGTAAATACTTTTGTTATTGGTAACCTGTTGCCTACCCTCCGTTTTAACTGCATTATTATACTGAACTTGCAATCCAAGTTCCTCTCTTTTTAATCTATTAATGTCAGTCTGTAATCTCGCTTCGTCTTGTTTCCTTCTATTAATATCCAACTGATATTGCAAAATATCCGATTGAGACCTACCCTGTAATTGCATCCCGGCAACTACAAATTCCATTTCCGTATTTAACCCATCAATAGCTGCCTGTGCTTCTAAATATGGTTGTGCGACATCTATTTCCTGTATCCTTTGGGTTATTGCCAATCTTTCATCCTCACTACTAATTAAACCAAGTGAGTTTTGTAATGATGCTCTTTCGGTAGCGTTTAATTGTATCTGTGTAGCCCCTTGTAATCGCATTATACGAAGTCTATGGCTAAGGAGTTGGTTTACCTTTCTAACATCACTACTATCGCCTGTGCCTGTTACTAAGTCAGTATCATTAGTTTTTCCTGTAACCCTTGATAAATCCACTGTCCTTTCTACTGCCAACGCCTTTAAATCAGCTGACTCTCCTAACGCTCCACCGGGTGCGAAAAGTTGATCTACCTTTTCTCTTAGTACTTCCTCTGTAACATCAGCCCCACTAGCTCCATAAATACGCCTATTAATTTCCTTTTGAAGTGCAGGGGATAAATTGTCTCTATCAATTTGGTTATAAATATCATCTGCCACCGCAGATGTGCCTTCTACTCTAACTCTTCGTCCCAATTCAGCTGCATTGGTATCCGCTCCGATTATCCCAAAACTATCTATGGTTTTATTGATATCTGCTCGTGCATCGGTTACCACCTGAATTGAAGCATCAGTTAAACTTTGGATATAACTGATATCTAAAAGACGCTTGGCAATCAATTCAAATTGTTGCATCTTACTTATTGCGGGATCTAAAATTCCCGGTATATCCCGAAACCTATTTACCCACTCATCAAAATTAGAACCGCCTATTTGAGCAGCTGCCTCTAAATCAATTAATTCTTTTGTGATAGAACCAAAACCTTCAATCACTTTTACCGATTCAAGTTTCTTTAATTCCTTATTGAAATCTTTTAAATCGCCTGTTAAATCACTTAGTTTGACATCCTTTAATAAATAATTCAACCCAATCAAAGCTGCGGTAATTCCCAGTATCGCAGGTCCGCCTAACCCTGCCATTACCGCTACCTGTTGCAAGTTATTTTGAACACCACGAAATCCGTACTGGACATCGTCCATCGCATATGCCAACTGGGTAAATGCTAACCCTTGTTTCTTTGCGGAATTGATACCTGCCTTTGATGCTACCCCTACTTTCGTTTGAGACGATGCCAGTTGTTTATTTGCGGTTATTTGTTGTTTGGTAACCTTTACATCTTTTAACTTTTGATTGTCCAAAAATTTTAACGCTCGGGAAGTGCTCTTAGCCTCTTTATTAACCATTTCCATTGCCCTATCCAATTTGATATGAGCTTTGTCCAGTCTCTCAACACCACCAGCTGTAACATCCATCTTTTTACCCAACTTCTCAATGGTCTTTAATTCCTTAGTTGCCGATTGCATTGCCTTTTGGAATTTGGCATACTCGACACTAATCTCAAAATTTAATTCTGCCATATTGTAAAATTAGATTATAATTTACATTAATTATACATATTTTCCTGTGCCTTCATCCATGCGTCCATTGTATCCTGATTAGACTTTAATGATTGCGGTTCTGCTTGAACAACATCCTTACTCTCATCATCAATAGGAAGTTTGTATAAGTCGGAAGGTTTCCTGTATTTTTTGCCCTTTGAAGTGGTATTAACCATGACAAGATACCACTCCAAATGCCTCAATTTTACTTTTTGAAGTTGGTCTTTTCTATTCTGATACTCAAATAACCAAAAAATCTCCTTGTAGGAATACTCCCAGAATTTTAGGGGATCAATACCATATTTAGTTACTGCTTCTCGCTGGATTTTGTAGATGCAGTAGTCGTTTTGGATTTGTTTTTTTTTTGTTCATCAGCTAATTCAGAAGTAAGTTTATGTACTTTCTGAATTTTATCAGCCAAACTTTCAGCATATACTTTACCTAACTCAACAAAATACTTTGGATCTTCATACCATTTAGCCTCAACATCATTAAAGACATCGCCATAAGAGTAAATGCACTTCTCACTATTGACTTGTGCATTAGCCAATAATCCCGAATAGATTATATCGCTAAAAATCTCAATCTGCGTAGAAAATGTACCGAACTTTTTACTTCCCCATTGGTTGGTATAAATCTCCCCAATGGTAGCATCCTTGAAGTCTTGTTGTTTAGCCAACAATAATGTATTACATACGATGGTATGTTTTCCGATTGTAGGTAATTCTATAAAAACTTTGCCCATAAAAACTATTTGTAGCAAAGTTAAACATTACGCATTAGCTTCGTAATGTATTTTACCTGAACTTCGTAATGTAAAAGATGCTGTGGCTAAATCGTGCGAAGGAGTATCAATCGTATCGGTTTCAAATAAAACCAAAGTCTTATAATACTTAACGCCAGAGACGAATTGTGGTACCCCCGATGCATCCAAAGTAGTCGGACCAAAGACTGCGAAATAAAAATCAGTAGTCAATGTCAATGCCAGTAATTCATCAGTAGTGAACCTTGTGGCATCGGCAACACTCAAATCCTGTACTAAGGAACTCACATCGATAGACAACCCTATCGAAGTAATTAAATTCGTCTCAAAGATTCCTGTTTCCTTGTTGTTGGTTTGAACAAAATTCTTATTGGAAGATATCGAACATCCCTGTGCAAAGATTAATGGTAAAGATGCAGTAGTCAATGTATCCCTAATCGACTTATCATTCTCTACTGTCCGTATTTGTTCTGTGGTAGGTTTAGATAATCGCAATCTAAAATTCTGTCCTACTTTCAAATTCGCTTGATTTGGCATAATTTGTAATTTATTTTATGTTAATATAATGCTTTTCTTTTAACTGACAACCTTTGCTCGATACCCATCAAAATAAGTTCCAGCAGGTGCAGCTGTGGTTTTTGCTGAATCAGTGTAAATAGTATTGCTGTCAATACTAAAATCTTTTGTACCATCATCAACATAGTATATGGAAGGATTCCTATAATAGAAGTTTTTGGCATTTTGTAATGTAGTTCCAAACCCAAGTAATACCGCATCGGTAGTTGGATTAACATATTTAAAATACCCTGAACTTCGTATGGATACATCTGCCATTGCCAGTGCATGGCTATCTGTATTATAGGTTACATTGGTAAATAACCCTTGTCCTATTACTCTCGATTGTCCGCTTCCGAACTCAAAGACTATCGGTATATGATTTTCAAAGTAATACCCCAAATCGTAGGTTGTTCGTCCTATTAACCTATCAGCACCTTCTTTAATGGCATATAATGTTTTTATGCCTTTTACAAGTTCAATATCCTCATCGCTTAGTAATTGGTCTATGGTAAAAACTATCCTGCCACTTGTAGCTGCGGAAGTTATTTTACCATAAACACCTGTATCCCCAAATTCTATTGTTCTATTGACATATGATGCAGGTATAAATGACGAGCCAACACCAAGAGCAATGCCCGTAGTACCAGCAGTAGTATTACGACTGAAAATAATACCGGTAGTCGCTACACCCTTAAATTGGGTTATCTGTTCCCTCTCTGCATCCCAATCACGCTGTATTACCGATGCTTCAACACTAATACCATGCGAAACCTTTTTAAAGGTGTCATATATCGCAGTGTCTTTATTTGCAGTACTGACTAATTCAGTATTTAGACTAATCGATGCAGTAGTGCTTGTCGCAATCGCTAACCGATCCTCTGGGATCCGTTTATCCCTGCGTCCTAAATATAAGGTCAAGTTGTCTCCAACCAGTATGTTTGCTTGATTCGGCATAATCTATTTTTCCTTTAATATAATCATTTTAGACATTATAGAATATACTAAGTTTTTTATAATTAGTTATCAAATAATCTATATCGTATCCTTTTATTGGAAATCTCACTACTTCTTATCGAATATAAAATATAAAACTACTGCACTAATGATAGTTCCTATTACTGATAAAGTTACTTTCCAAACCCCCGCTTTTTGTCTTTCCAATGCTCTTTTAATGTATTTTATATCATCAGAATTTTTAGTAACCTTAACCCTCAAACTATCGTCATCATGTAATGTCTTACCCTCCAACTTACTTAATTTGTCTGTTATCTCTTTCACATCATCGACAACTCCGTCTAATTTTGTGCTCAATTTTTCAATGCTATTATTTAAATCCAAATGCTCTTTCTGGCTTTGAATATGTCTTTGATTCTGACCAGTCAATAAATCGGTCATCGATCTCATTAATTGTACATTGGTTACTGGCATAATTTCTATTTAAATCCACAAGTTAAGGTAAAAGTGCTTTTTCCAAACCACTTCATATTACCTTTTATAGAAATCTTTTCAAATATCACATTGCCTAAATTGACAATCAACACATCAAAATCTTCTGTACTCAATTCGTCTCTTTTATTGTATATGGTTTTATTGACTTGGTCAATCAGTGCATAAGTAATCGAAGGTTTGCTTCCACTTAACTCTTGGTAATCAATATAGGTTTCGCAACTAAAAGTATAGTCAATCAATACACTATCCTTGCTTCTACTCGTGTTTTGGGTGTAATTCGTAAGGAATACCGCTAAATAGGGTTGGTTATTGACAATCGGATTAAGTAATACAAACCCCTTATTATCATCGAGTTTCAAACCCAAACCATCTAATACCAAATTATCTGCAATCACTTTGGCAACCTGTGCTCGAACTAAATTCGCATTGCCCTTGTAAAAATTATACATGCTACTCTAAACCTATTAATCTATACGCCTCAAAAATCGTAGCAAAACGATATTCATTTCTCCTTATACCAACAATCCGCAAAGGTTGATTAGTCGGTAAATCCAATCGTATAATGTCATTTACATCTATCGTTTCCGTGTCTGCTGTTCTGGCTATCAACTGAACCATCGTATCGGTCTTAGTGCCATACCCTTCCTGCAAAACGAATTGATCCAACTTGGATACATTGGCATAGAACCCATAAACGGGAGTCGCCAACAAAGATAAATCAATCTGATTATCGCCAAATTCATTTTCAGTTAATCGCACATCAGGAGGAAGTTTATAAACTAAAACCTCAACATCCAGATACGATATTGGCAATTCAGTATATCGGTCAAACTTGAAATTATCGCTAACTATACTCATTATTTATCGTGTTCCGTAAAATCCAAAATTCTTATACCTACTTAGCCAGTCTTGGAAGTTGTTACGCTTGGATTTGGTACTCCTTCCGTCTCTCTCTCGGTATAAAATGGCAACCAAAGTCAAAACTCCTGTACTAATCATGTCAAGTGTGGCATCTTTAATGCCCTCCGTTCCAAAAGTAATTGTGTAAATAGGTACTCTACTCGAAGCATACCTATCCAAAATGGTAATTCGTGGGTTCTCAATCGGATCAACCAAATAATCCTGATTTAATACCAAAGTCCTACTCTCTTGGTTATTGGTATAAAAGACATCGATTTTTTCAACTTCCTTGATAGGAGCAAATGGCAAATTGAAATACTCGCCTTGTGGATTATGTAGCCTCCATTCGTGTCTTTTGGATAGTATATCCCTGTTCAGGTACTGCTCACATAGATTAATAGCACCCGGAATTAGTTTAGTAGAAATCAATTTATCCTCTGTGGTATTGAAAGTCGAAACCCTCAAATACTTTTTAACTTCCTCCAATTCAAGTATCGTTCTGGTATCCGTTATTTCTAAAATCTTTGTTTCCATATTTCAATAAATATAAATAAAAAACCCCTCACTAAAACAATCAAGTTTGGAGGGGTAAAAACAAATGTTTTTATGGGTAGAATACTTATTAAGAAGTGGTTTTAACCGCTGCATCTGGGTTACCCAAAACACCTGTTGCAGTCTCACCGCTAATTACATTAAGGATATTATTGATGAAGTAGTTGTAGGTATTGGCTACAAATGCTCCATTTTCAAATACCACCAACGCTAAACGCTGATTTGTTCGTATCGTTAAACGATTGGCAACAAAATTCTCTTGACCAGTTATCCTTGCTTCAACACTAACTGCATCTCGTATCCTCAACGATAAGCAATTACTATCGAAAATACTGAACGTCCCTGATGCCTGTGCATTACTTGGTATGATATTTAAACCACTCCAAATGTTCAAAGGTGTAGGATTGGCAGCTTGGTTAAGGTTAAGGAAATTACCTGTTACTTTGGTTCGGAAAACCGAATAAGCAACGCAATCTTGGACATTTAAAACCAATGTATCAGGCATAAAATTCCTTTGGTATAAAATCGCCTTAGCAGTAGCAATAGCATCAATAAAATTGGTAGTTGAACTATTCTGATCGTATGCTTTCGCAAAGGGTCCAGATTCATTTAACCAACCTTTTCGGACTGAAGCTGCCTTTTGTTGTGCAGTTCCTGTGCCAGGTTCGATATATTTAAACGCCTGTTCATTGATACCCTGTATCGCAACATTACCAGAACCATCATGGTTAAGGATATAAGAATCCAATTTATCATAGTGGTTATTCAATAATTTATACCTAATGTATTGTTCCAAATTCGGGGTATCATCAAGTAATTCCTGTGCGACGACATGGTAACTTGAAACGATAGATAACTTCGTTTCCTTGTCTGCAAAATCAAACAAGGTAGGATTCGCAGGAGGTCCGCCAATCGCTCGACCACCAGCATTATCAACATTCAAAGGATTAGATCCCAAACGTCCGGGAGTGTCAGAAGCTGTGGTTTGAACCGCAGTAGCCTTGTTCCCGTAATCTTGGTAAGGGAATCGTATTGTATTTACGGGTCCTGTCATTGCCGAAGGTATGTTATTAGCAACCCTCCACTTGAAATTAGGACCCTCATCAGCGATTCGAGTTATCCTCTCTTCGCCTGATATGTTCCCCTTGTCGCCACCAAACTCAAATCCGCCAGTAGCCTTTGAGACATAATCAGTAGACAAATACCCCAAATGAATTGCGGAATTGGTTATATCCTCATGTGCCAGTTTCTGGATCTTCTCGTAGTTGGATGCCACCAACTCACCAAAAGACCCCTCTTTTATCTTTCCGTATTTACGGACATAGATAGATTTTTTAAGCCTGTCTGATTTTTCAACCAGTTCAGTACTCTTTTTTAGGTCATCAAAAGACTTTTGTAATCCCAAAAGTTCAGTTGTAACCTTCTTTAATTCCGTCTCTAAACCAGTCTTGGTATCATTGATTTTAGCATTGGTCTTTTCAATTACCTTTTCAGTAACCGAATCAAACTTCTTTACTATATCCTCATTACCAACCGACTTAGTAACCGGTGCTCCTGTCCCCTCAGGTACAAGAGTATCTTTTTCTTCCATCTTTAATAGATTTAAAAATTTATGTTAAAAAGATTCCAGACGCTGTAATTGTCTCTCTAATATCGAATCTATATCGACTACTGGTTCGACTGCCTTAATTTCCTGCTTTGTCTCGATGATCTTCTTATCATTCTGCTCGGACTTTAAGGTGTCTCCCAATTCCACCTGCTTCATACCGCTTGGCGGAGTGTAATTAAAGATTCTCAATATACTGCCCTGAATCTCATGTTTTTTATTTTTGAAGCGTCTCTCCACAAAATATCCAGTTTTTCCTGCAAATAAATCTTGTTGTTAAACTTGGAAGTAACCATCGACATTTCGTTATCAGCATAATCAACTATCGATACTTCGTATAATTTGATATTTTTATAATCCATGCCTCCCTTGTCATTTTCCATGTACTCCAACGGATACCCAGACCACGAAAATTCGTTTAGCGAACCATGTAATACTCTCTGGTATATATCTTCCCCATAACTACCAAATTCCGCAGTAATACGCAAACCATGCTCATCCTCTTCTAAACCTTTGATTATACCAATCGGACATTGCTTGTGGTTGTAATAAAACTTGATTTTGTTTTTTCCTTCGGGTCCCCAATCTCTAATAGAACGAGCAAAACAACCTTTCATGGTTCTATCCTTGCTACCATCATAAACATTATAAACGGAAGCATATCCCTTAATTATTCTATTTTCTTGCAGAATATCTTCATTCTTTAAAATGTATGTCGATTTTTTAATCATATCTAACAATTATACCATCAATATAATAAATTCCTAAATTGCAATTATGAACATAAAAAAACGAATCAAAGCAAAGTATTTGGAAAGAGGTATGGTTATCATTGATCCGCATAACCGAAAGGGAACCATAGAAACCATAGGCATAAACCTAAGATGGGATACCTTTAAAAAGAGGGAAGATTTGTTTTACAGGGTAGGTATAAAATACATAGAAAGGATAGAATACTTCTACTACACGCACGACAATATAGTAGAAGCATATCTACCGAAAGGATACTCAAACCCATACATTAAATTTTATGTGTAATACTAGATTGATATGTCTATTATCAATCAGTAATAAAATTACTATATTTGCATTTGCAGTGTATGGCAAGGTCGTAGTTGACGTATTTACTCTCACTTGGCAGGAGATGCACCTCCTGCCTTTTTAATTTGAATTTATACCTGTCTTTGAAATAATAGTTTCACTATTACACTTCACAAATTCAAGGTCTCTGGTTACCTGAAAAGAAACAGTTGCGGATGATTCTGTTCGTTCCGTTTTTGTCTTTTTGATTAGAATAAAAAATACTTTATTCATCCCTATCTGCCAGATCATCTATCAAAATACCCTGAACTTCGGAAAGACTACGATTCATCTGTCTCCGAATATCCAATCGAAAATTAGTTTTTAAATGTACTGGTAAACGATGCCAGTTGTCGAGAGCTCGTAGATCCAGTGTAACAATACCCTCGTATTCAAGTAAAGTCTTTATGTTCTTTAAGGTCAGAAAGTTTTGCCTTTTATCGTCATAGAAACTATAATCACAGATTGCTTTACTTATATCCGTTAATCTCTTGTATTTAAATCTATCCATGATACTCCAAATTGCGGACTTTACAAACAACATCCCTCATTCTGACGGTGGAAGTCCAAATCAATCTACCTGTTTTTAAATTCTTAGTCTTGAAGTCAATGTTCTTGTTTTCAGGATTTAATCTATTGGGAACCTTAGATAAAATAAGATGCTCCATATACGAATCTAAATTCTCTAAGTAATCAGGAATATCTTTTGGGGAATTACCAACGGAATTTAAATAGATCCTGTCGTTTAATTCCAAATCCCTTAATCGTTTTATTTCAATCCTTTTTTTTGGTTGTCTCATAATTTATTTATCTATATGCTATAATACGAGCACAAGCCTTACACCAACTAGACAATCCGTTCTTTTTATTCCGATTAATATGGAAATCAGAAGCCCGTTTTACACCCCCACATTTAGAACATTTTACCAATACATGATCCTCAATTCTTTCATACTTTTTTTTCTCTATGCCTTTTGCCTCGCATGATTTACACCAGCTCAACAATCCATTCTTTTTGTGCTTGTATTTTCTAAAATTAATTGCTTCCTTAGTATCTTCACATCTACTACATTTTACCAGTGTATCATCAGAGACACGCTTGTAATTTGCTCTTTTACGCCTGTGTTTTTGATATTCAATTACACAAAATTTACACCACGATTTAAGACCTCTCTTTCTAAATCTGTCTAAACTAAAATCAACTACACTCTTAACTTTTTTGCATCTGGAACATTGTTTTTCGGTTGGGTTTAATTTTAATTGCTTTTTTTTATGACATTCTTTACATAAATTTTTTATTCCATAAGTACTACTGGGAGCAAAATAAAATTCATACTTAGATTTTAATGATTTGCATTTGGTGCAATACCAAGAATCAAAAGGTAAATCATCTAACCCATTAGGATACCTCTCTAAATTCATTTCAGTATTTCTGCCCATCTATCCAACAACAATGCCAATCAAAAATCCAATTAATACACTTACGGAAATGATGGTTGCTAGTGTTGCTCTCGGGTTCCTTGCGAACCAGTCTTTTAAACTATATATTACTTTGCTCATTTTTAATTTTATTAATAACTGCCTTTTTTATGCACTTCCGCACTTAGGGTTACCCCTGACTTTCTCGGATTTGATATTACACCATGCTTAATTAATGCTTCTTTTAAATCGGATACCTGCTCTTCAAGGTTGTATCCCCATCTGTATTGCGGATCTTCCTCGTATCGCATATTATCCAATGTATCCTCTATGATACGCAACTTCCTCTCTATTTCACTCATCTAAATCCTTTTTAAATGCCACCTTAGTCCAACCAATCACTATACTTTGTCTGCGATTCCAATCTTTTCTCATCAGTCCAATCACGCTTTACCTCATCAACGGTATCCGAAAAGAAACCCTGTGCATTAGGTGCCTTTACATCCCTATAAAAATACCTGCCACCAGGACCGCGCCTATCCAAAGGAATTACTGCACCCCCAGCATCAACTAAATAACCGAACTCCCAATCAGAACCCAAAGGATTATTTCTAAATGTGAAAGGTGGGGGAACTGCACCAACACCACGCTTCCATAGAATCTCCTGCCTCTCCGATTGCATTGCACGAATCCAAGCAGTGTATTTGTCGCCCTCAAATTTGCTATGCAAACCCTGATACAATGCCCCCTGTTTGTATGGCATACGCTCCTTTACCCTCTTGACAAAATCATCGCCAATAGTCTTAACAACATCAGAAAATACCGATGGCGTTTTTGACTGAATATCATCCAAACGCTTCTGGGCTTTCTTTACATCAAATTTAAATTTTCCTCGTGTTGGCATTGCTTATATTTACTTTAATATAATCATTTTTTAACCACAACAACCTCGTCAGGGTATCTAACAAGGGTAGCAGACTCTTTCGTATCGAAATCTTCAATATCAAAAACCCATAACTTTTTGGTCTCTTCAATACTGATTATTTTAGATTGTTTACTCCACACTAAAATAATATCACCAACTTTCAGATCTGCGGGATACCTCAATTCAGCATCATTTGGTAACTTCTTATTTAGATTTCTCATAATTCTTTTTTGTTTTTATTTTACCGACATTTCCACTGCGATTGGAACTTATCATTTTCCACATATCAAACGCTACAACACTAGCCTTTGATTTATACATTTTAGCCCTGCTCATTTATTTCCTTTGTTTTATTTACCATCTTTTAAAACTATTATCTCCTTATGAACACCCAAATACAATGCGTTCGGACCCTTAGAACTCACAAAAGATACACGACATCCTATACTATCATTTAACAAACCATTTACCCGAACAAATTCCTCTAAATGCTTCAACCTAACGGCTAAATAACAAACTTCCTCATGGTCATCATGGGCTATGCCTATGTAATCGCCAACCTTAACATCAGTGCCAGGAACAACACAATTACCCCTCTTTACATTAAAATAACTCGTGCTCATCCGTACATATTAAATTGTTATTATATTTCATTTCCTAATCTTCTATTCCAAAATTCCCTATCCCTTTGCTCCTCTTTCCTTTCCATTTCTATTTTGTACCAGTCATCCTGATCCAGCGGATAAGTGAATTTCATGTTATATAGCCAAAACGATTTTTCCTCCTTTTTACCACAATCCTTGTCTTGCAAATACCTCAATTCGTTCCGCATATCTCGTTCCTTTTCACGGACAGAATCATCAATTTCTTTTTCCCTTTGCTCTTTCCAATCCACCTTTTACTTCTTTTTGGTTCATTATTAAAAAAAATCATTCAATACACTTTTTCTGGTATAAGATTTCTTGTAATCACAACATAGCATAAAAGTATGTTCTTTTTTATCACTGCTGACAATAATTTCTACCATATCAGGGTTTTTTCCTGACCTTGAAATGCCAGTAATCCGTAAATAACCAAACCTTTCTATAACAGAGGGAGGAAAACCATATGCTACTCCATATTTATCAAAATAGACCATGATCCAGTCATCTAATCTAAGTTTTTGTGCTTCTTTTCTTTTCTCTTTCATGTCTTGTCTATTTCAGTAGTTCTCTCTAACTCATTATAAATATCAGTTATTTCATCTCTAACTTTATCCTGCAATAAAATTATGCTATCCCTCGCAGATGAACTCACAGCACTAATACGACGACTATATAATAAATAATAATCATCACGCAACCTATTTAATCGCATTATCAATACATCCCTCCTGTCTGTATTATTCATATCTAAAAACATATAACTTGTCTTTCTTGTTAAAAACTTTATGAACCCTATTAGAGTGAATTAATTGATCCACGCTTAAATGTTTAAAACTCTCCAATGTTGATGATTTGGTAAGTAAAAGCAATTCAAATTCTAATGCCTCGCCAATTACCTCTTTCACATATAAAACCTCGCAAAAACTACCATAATAAATAAAAATGTCCGTTACATAGACTTCCTGGGCTTCTTTCTCAATAAATATCGGTATTGATTTATTATTCATCGGTAGCAATTTTTACTTTTTCATCTGGTTCATAAAATTCATCTGAACCATCTGTAAATTCAAAGGTAAATCCGTGTGGAAGACCTGGTTTATGAACATCAACATATCTGAATATAAGTGGTTTTATTTTAGACACTTTATAATACCTGGAAATAGATATTACATCACCTACTTTAACCTCACTTGCTAATTTCTTTTTTGGATCTTTCATTCTTTGGTTTTAGTGCTTTATTATATTCTATTGTTTTTCCATAAGTTTCAATTTGTCCTCTTAGGTAATTACAAATAAAAGTATAATCCACGCATGTACTTAAATTACAATCATCACTTTTAAAATACTCCTCAAAGTGTATATACATATTATGGATATCTATATACCTGTCTTGTAATTGTTCTCTTATTTTTTTTGACATTGCCTTCATTTTGAGCTTATAAATGCTCATCACTTTTCAATTCCTCTACCTTCTCATTGATTAACTCACTTACAATATCACTCTTTGTTTTACCGGTATTGAAAACTAAAAAATTTAAGTTGTCAATAGCATATTGGCTTAATCTAAAACCTTTTGTCGTTTTATGGATTTTATTTTCTGGTATCATTCTCATATTTAAAATGGATTATCAGGTTTTGCCGGTGGGTTCTTAGGTGCTGGGCTTTGTTGTATCGAAGGAGGAACACCAACATCCCTATTTTGATTCCCCAAAGATTGACGATGATAGTTTATAGCATCTCTCGTCTTGTTGGCATACTCGCCCCACAAAGATTCTAACCTCTGCCATTCTGTCTGAACATTGATATATTGGTTATGATATCCAGGGTCAGGAACAAAATCAACATAATAGTTGTTTCCATAAGCAGTTTGCTCCACGACACTCTGCAAACAAACTCCCTCAAAATTAGGACGCTGCTTCTCTCGATAAGCCTTAATGTACCCAAATGCCTTACCTGTAAACAACAAAGCATTTGTAATGTTGTACTCATCGACAACATACAATACAGCATACAAATTAGCTGGCCTCTTTACTTTTTTCCACTCCAAATAGTTATCAATAACCTCAATAGTTGTAGAATACTGCTCCCCATTTTTTTTATTGGGAAAACGCTTCAATAAAAAAGGTTCCTTCAAACTCTTAACATCATTGCTATAAAGAGCTGCCCCATGCCCCCGATCATAACCCTTTAAGGTATATCTGTATGCGATAATTTGCACTCGGTACGGAAGTGCTTTCGTTTTGTTTATCCTTTGCTGGGTATGCCAAAAGGTAAAACAATTTTGCTTGGACTTCCATTCCAAGTAGTACTCAGCTGGTTTTTGTTGTACTGGTTGTTGTACCGGTTGTTGTACTGGTTGTTGTACTGGTTGTTGTACTGGTTGTTGTACCGGTTGTTGTACTGGTTGTTGTACCGGTTGTTGTACTGGTTGATTCATAATTTTTGTATATATTAATTATTATTAGATCTTAGAAAATAAGACTGCTCACATTGTCCATCATTCCTGTACGGACAAAATCGGCAGTTCTGGTTACTTGGATTGGCATATATCTTATCCGCAATAGGGTTGCCTTCCCTGTCATATACGGATTGAACAAATTGGGTTAATCTTAATGCGGATGCTTTATAGCCAAGTTCAAAATGCTCCGTCAAAGTGGCATCAACATCATTCGGCTTCTTGCGGTTGAATATGATAAAACCTACCCGTATCGGCTTCTTTGTTTTGGTTTGAGACCTCAAATAATAAGCATATAATGCCAGCTGCTCGTAGCCCTTTGACTTCTCGGCTGGACCCCAACCCCTACTACTGGTCTTTATATCGTAGATAGTCAATCTATCCCCATCAGGGGTTAAATACAACAAATCAATAAAACCCTTGAAATGGATACTGCTGACACGATTTATTGGGGTATATAATGAATACTCGCTTTCAATAAAATCCCCACGCAATAAATCCTTTCGTTTATTAAATGCTTCTATATGCTTCTCCCCAATCTCACTCCACTCTGCCAACTGATTATCACTGATGCTCAATCTATCATCCTGTTCCTTGTTTTGTTTGTAGATCATATCGAACCAAGATTTGAACTCGCCTTTCTGATGCTTACGACCATTTTTTATCTGGTACTGGATCACCTCATGGACAGTCTGCCCAAATGTGCCATAGATATTAGCCTCATAACCACCTAACTTATCCACATAGGTCATCCACCATTGTCGACGACAAGTATTCCAAATCCTGAATTGACTATAACTTATATGTTTGTTATCGGTTATGTTATTCACTATGCTCTGCTTGTAATTATTGTAATGTTGGTAATTGTTCGTTCGGGTGTACTGTCAGTCTTGTATTCAGGTATAGGTCGTCTAAATTGTCAGTGGTTATCGTCTCGCCTATATCGTAGCGTCTCACTTTAAAAACAATGTACTCGCCATCAGCATAATCCTTTACGCTTAGGATAGTGTATTCAAAATTCTTGTTTTCTTTCGTTCTTTGGCAAAAATCTTCCCTTAGGAATCTATCCCCCATAGCTAGGTCCTTAGCTTCTGTCTTTACCCATTCAGTACACTCATGGAAGGGTTGGTAGACCTCTAATGTCTTGTTCAGTTGGTATGTTTGGGTAACATGCTTGGTCTCTATGTCTATATAGATAGGAGTGTCTTTATCCGTCTGTCTGCGGGTAATACGCTCGACAATCTCATACCCGTAGTTCGTCTTAACCACATCGCCTGTCAGTACCTGTCTAGCCCTCTTATTGACTTTCTCGTGGCTATGTACCAGCTGGCTCTCCTTAGTATATATCTCACTCATGTCTTTCGTATTTGATCTATTGACCATATAGACTCGATATCAAAGGGCTTATACTGCCCAAATTCTACCCTATATATTTCAGCCTCTCGGAACGCCCGTCCTCTCGGTTCGTATCGGACTAAAAATAGATCGGATAGGACTATATCAGGATAGCCTTTAATTTGAACCCTCGACTTCAACTCTTTTAACTTGACGAATTGATTATAGAATTCAGACCTGTTGTAGTCTATCTGGTAGACGAATTCACCGGCATCGCTCTCTTGTAGTTTATATACCGTCTGGATCGTCTTGTAGAACACCTCTATCAGGCTATCTTGGTGGTATAGGCTTGATACTTCATCGCCCTCTCCGTTATGTATATAGATTCGGTAGTTTTCTGCATCTATTCTTATCTTAGTTACCTCAACCCAGTAGTCGGTACCCTCCGTTTTGGGTTTGGCTTGTTCAGGGACTTTTGGGTTCTTGATCCAGTCCCCCACCGATATAGAGGTGGGGGATAGTAGTAATTTATGCTCTAGTCTCATTGGTTTAAAAGTGAAAATATAGGTTAGTAGCACCGACTCCCCAACTATGCGTCCTGCGGGGTATAATAGTTACTCTCGCACTTGTCTTGTAATGGTAATTGCTAATAGCACCGCTACAATGTTCAAGGGTTATTTTGACAATACCCTTAATTATTTGGATCTTGTCTACCTTGTACCTACTTTCAGTTTCCCAACCAAAAATAAACCAGTCTCCTACTTCCAGGTCCTTAGCCTCTCGTATCTTGGTATTGGTTTCGGTTATTTGTTTCGTTATTTGTTTCGGTTTAAAATTGCTCATGTTAGTTTAAAATTTTGTGTTTATAATCATTTCATCATTGGAATATACTCATGAGGATACCTCACAATAGTCGTTACCTCTTTCGTATGGTAATCCTGAACCTTAAAAATCCATAAATTTTTAATATCCTCAATATAGATTATAGATGCTTCCCACCCCAATACCAAAATAGTATCGCCAACTTTTAGATCTGATGGTAATACCCTATCTGCTTGATAATTTTTTGTCATAATAATTATTTTTAGTTTTTACTTTAATGATTGTTTATTGTCTTCGCATACCCTTAATAAAACAACTTCCTCAATGGTAACGCCAGGCTTGTACTTGCGATAGTAACCGCCTTGACCATTATAATAAGAGTTGATGAACTTATCGACCAATGTAATATCATTGGTCCCATACCCATCCGCATCAACACCTACATAATCAGATATGAAAATAGATTTCCAACCTACATCCTTCTTCACAAAAAATGCTTTGAACTCATCTTTCTTGTATGGGGTATCCTTGCCATCAGATAGTAATTTATAAGCATCCCTATAAGTAGCACACTCCTTGTCCCCAACATAAATCCCCTTTTTGGTTACATGGCGATATTCCAATATATCCTCATAGTAACCAAACTTCCCAGATACCTCAACAAATTTGACAATGTTTTCTACCTTGTCAGTTAATTTACCAAGTGAATCAATACCAACAAAATCTTTTACTTTAAGATCTGAACGATAAAAACCTATCTCAACTTTTTTCAAAGTATAATAATTTGCTACTTCTGGTTTCATTGTTTTACCTCTTTTGATTGCTTTATATTCTTATACAACTGCGTCATAAATTCAAAGGAAATAGTATGTATCAAATCTTCCTTGCACATAATATCCGCAATGTCAATCAAGTTCTGATATGGAACGATTACCCTCCCATAATTATCGTACGACTTAACATCTATATCAATCCATATTTTACTTGCGAAATTCTTATAGCTATATGTATCAATGGTAAAATTAAAATCTATCCTACATGTCTCTTTGAGGTCAAAGGTTTCTGAAATAACCACCAACTTCTGTCGAACCTCAATTTCCAAATACCTCTCAATGATTTCCTTTAATTCCTTATGTCTTATATCCGATTTGTCAAAATTGAAATTCAAAACTATCTTCGGAATATATCTTGTCTTTTTACTAGTCATTTCGTACTATTTTATTTGTTTTCTCATTCTCTTCGCCAACCGCCGCTTTACCAATACCATAGTTTCCCCCATAGAATCATAACCAAGACAATTAACCCAGATAACCTGAACATCCTTCTCAACACTCTCCAATTTGAAACTATAAGCGTTTTCCTGCCTAATCCTACCAACTACCTTGAACGGAACACCAAAGGAAACAATGCTTCCAACATCAGCCCAATCAAGACGCTTGGTAGTTGATGATATAGTGGCATCCTTTCCAAATAAACAATACTCCGTCTCCATACCATCATTGATAGCATCAATACTGCCAATTCTGAACTGCCCCTTTACGCTAACTATGTCGCCAACCTGAAAAAGAAACTCATCCCTACATGCCAACTCCCTCGCTATATCAAATAAAATCGGTGTGGATTCCAAATACCACTTCGTATCAGCACAAAGATTAGAAACACCTAAACCCCTTAACTCTGCCTTAGCACGATTGAAATCCATCGTATGCTTATGGATCTGTGCCATCTGATTTGTAAATAAATTCTCGCTTGTTTTCATCTATTTTAATCTTATTCCTACAACCTCTTCTTTCAAACTTTCAACCTTAGCACTCAATTCTTTTTCCATATACAACAATCTCCCCAAACCCTCAACAACCTTTTCTTGCAACTGCAACAAATCATAAAGAGCAATTAATTTATCATACCCTATACTATCAAAAGCCTTCTTGCCAAGTAAAACCGACTGCCCCTGT
>MKWU01001435.1_pt1 | contig 40969 bp, 58 predicted proteins | sample 809101 | NCBI WGS metagenome assembly MKWU01 (sample SAMN05860141, study PRJNA318959) | sponge metagenome | host: Aplysina aerophoba | place: Slovenia: Piran, Adriatic Sea, Gulf of Piran | collected 2013-05-07
CAGATCCCGCCGCCATGGCGGCGGGTCCTGTGGCGGCGAGCCGCCTACGATGGTTGGCGTGTGTTACAATTTTTTAAAATTTCGAGTTTCGGCGAACACGAGGGTCAGTCCACCTGAACCTCGGTGACCCCTTTCAATCCGAACCGATGTGTGCTAGTGAGGTTCCATGTTGCAGAAGGCTCCATACAACGGTTCGCTAGATCCGACCGGACAATCGTTCAAAGCCGATCACGATGTCGCTCTCGACTTGCGGCAGCGCATTGAGCAGTTCGGAATGCAGAAATTGTGTGAGGCTGCCAATGTTTCCTACTCGTCATTGAAGCGTTACAAGCGCGCTGGAACTCTGCCAGATACCGGCGCAGGCCACAGGGTTGCCTATGCGTTGTTGCTTCGGACAAGTGCATCGATTGCCGATGACGGCGGCATCAAAGTCGACTTGCCGGTCGAGACGAACGGTTCGAACGGCTACGATTACGGCATCACCGATGACGAGGCGATCAATGCCAAGCGCAAGGCAGACGCACAATACAGCCGCGAGAAAGTCCGGAAGATCAAGCTGGAAATCGCCATACAGGAGCGGCGCCTTATCGGCGTTGACGAGATCAATTCGATCATGCTGGCGCAGGCGCGGCGATGGAGGGAGCAGATTGACACAACGCGCCGAGCGATCGAACGAGTGACCAGTGCTGACTGCCGTGCAATCGTTGTCAAGACCTTCGACATCAACATGGAGTTGACACGCAAGCTGTTGAAGGGTCAGTGGCGCAAGCTTGACGATGGCGGCTACAAGCCGCCTCCGGTCGATGATGACGGAGACGGCGATGCCGTTTGACCAAATCCCGCGGCTCGACTTCGAGCAGTTCGATCTGCTGTCGATGCATGCCAAACCTCTGCCGCAATGGGCATGCGATCACCGCAGGATTAAGGGGGGGCCAATGCCCGGGCCATGGTCGTTCGACAATGCTCCGATGGCGCTTGAACCGATGGAATGCGTGACCGATCGTGCGGTTGAAGTCGTCACATTGTGGACGCCGGCGCAGTTGATGAAATCCGAGTATTGCATCAATGTTACCCTCTGGTCAGCGTACTATTCCCGCGATGTGCTGTTGTTCGAGCCAGACCAGAACCTCGGCAAGGTATTCATGCGTGACCGCATTCGACCGGCGATGATGGCGTTCGGCGGAGTGGAAATCATTGAGCCGGGAAAGCGTGGACCCAAGAAGGTCGACTCGGTCGGCGCCTTGCGTTATCCGGGCGGCGGATTGATTACGGCGCTGACACCAAACATGATAACCGGCAAGTCCGGACGAGCGGCGCCTGTAATCATCCATGACGAGATCGACAAGATGGGTGACGCAACGCTGGCGGTTTCATCTGTTTCTCGGGCAACGACATATGGCGGCGATGCTCTTGTAGTCAACGCCAGCACTTCGACAGTGGACGAGCCAGGGACGATAGCGAGGCTTTGGTCAGAAGGTTCCATGGGTGTCTGGCATGGACTGTGCGTGAAATGCGACCGGCATACGCAAGTCGGTTGGGAGCGAGTGTTGTTCGAGAAGGACGCGTTCGGCTTCTGGCTGCCGGACACCGCACGCATGACATGCGAGCATTGCGGTCATGCATGGAGCGAGACAGAGCGACAGCAAACAGTTCGTGCTGGCAAGTTCGTTCATTCCAAGCCGCACATTGTCGATCATCGTTCATTCTACATTCCCGGACCGGCGCACATCTTCACAACGATCGACAAGATCGTTCGTGAGGGCGCCAAACTCTATCGAGCGGCGATCGAGGAGGACAAGTGGGAAGCATACCAATTGTATGTCAATGAACGACTCGCGTTGGTGTGGGATCCGGACATCGAGGGTCTGTCGGCGCGCAAGATGGAACGGACAGTCTACCAGTTGGGTGCGCTCCAATCGGATGCAGTTCGTGGACATCTCGACCGCCGAGTGGTGTTCGTGACAGCTGGCGTTGATGTCGGCGAACACGAACTGTTTGTCGAGTTTTGTGCGTGGGGCATCGACTTCCAGACTGGCAATGTAATGTGTTGGGCGCTGGAATATGTCACGATTGGCGGCAGTCCTGACGACTCGATTGAGGAGCCGTTCCTCTGGCAGGAACTGGCGAACATTTGCGACAATTGGACATGGACGCATGACTTTGCTGGCGGCATCCGGCTGCCAGCTGAGCGAGTGCTGATTGATTGCGGCTACAGGCCTGAAATTGTCCGGCAGTTTTGCGCCGGAAAGTACGCTGCTCAATTGCGGCGCACAAAGGACAGAGTTCGACCATACGGCGGCAGGTACTTGCCGTTGATGTCTAAATCGCTGGAAAGCGGCAAACATCCTATCGATCTGTCGCTTGGAGCGGAGGCACTCCGCAAGCGGGGAACGCTGCCAGCCACGGTCAAGATCAATTCCAACCAGATCAAGGACTGGTACTACGAACGCTTGTTGCGCGACCGGCGGCGACCGGAATTTCAGGACAAGCTCAATGTGTGGCCAGCCGATGGAGCGGCGCGAGGGTACACGCAGTCCTATTTCATCGAGATGGCGAACGAACGGAAAGTGGTCACGCGCACACGGACAGGACTGATAAAGACGCACTGGGAAGTGAAGTCGGGGCGAGCCAAGAAGAACGATGCCTTTGACGCGCGCATATACACATGCGCTGCTGCCATGATGATTGCGTTCCCAAGCAGCTTGCAGTTCGGACTGTTGAAGCGTGCAATATCGGATGCAAACTCCGCCAGCACGCACTTGACCAAATCAGAGCGAACGAGTATGGCGGCGATTGTCCGCACCGTGGCGGATGAGGAGGAGGCATAGATGCCGGACTTGCGAACTCTGGAAGGAAATTCAGTCGAGTTGTCCGGAGATGACGGCGCGGAATTCAGGGTTGATGCAGTGGGTATTGATGCAGTCGATGCCACGGTCTCCGATGGCGTTGCCAGTTTTGAAGGTCTTGCCGCTGGTTGGTACTACATCGCCTGTCGGTCGGCATCCGACAAGCCGTGGCGGCGTTACGGAAAGCTTCTTGTTGAGTCTTTGGTCGATGATGTCCGTGAGAAACTCGTGAAGGAAATTTCTGACTTGGACAGCCGGCTGGCGGCGGCGGAGGCTATCCAGCATAGCATCACGGACCCTGGCGGCATCTCGGTGCAACGAGTGCAAGTCGGCGAGTTGCGGTTGCAACGGTCGCGTGCTGAAACACGGCTGGCGGTCTATGACAAGCGCATGCGTGGCGCGTTCCCAGGGAGGCATCGGTGATCCGGAAAGCATTGCGCCGATGGCTTGACGGCGGCGAGGCGCCGAGGCGCGATCTAGAACAATCAATTACACAAGTCGTTGGCAGAGATGCAGCGTTGGCGTTGACGCCATACGGCGCAAACGAACGCCAGCGAGACAGGCCTATCGGTTACACGGTTGCGCCGCCTGCCAGCCGCCAGACATGGGAGTTGCATCGAGTTCGAGAGGAGTCGCGCAATCTCTATCTGACAAGTCCTATCTGGCATGCGTATGTGACATTCCAGCGAGTTCAAGTTCGTGGCTGGCATCCAAGCCGGCTGCAATGGCGGCGGTTCACGAGGGAGCAAAAGAGACGGCTAAAGCAAGTCACCAAGTTCCTGTCAGCCGACTGGGAACGGTTCCAAGTCATCCGTGGCGTTTGCACTGGCAACCGCAGCGTACATCAGCTTGCCGGCAGCGTGCTGCATCATGTCGATGTGGACGGCGATTGTTTCCTGACCAAGCGGATGGTCAACGGCAGGCGCGTGTGGGACTTGCACCCTGGCGATGCACTGGTTGAAAGTTCATCGCAACAAATGCAGCAAGGTCGTTGGCTGCGCATGGGAGTCGAAACAGATCCGCACGGCATGCCGGTTGCCTACCATTTTGCCAACAGAGGCGAGTTGGCACGGATGGCGTTCGGCTACTATGCGCAAGGCTCAAATACCGATGTGTTGCGGATGCCAGCGCAATCCGTGCAACACATCCGAGACCTGAGTTCAGAAGTGTCAGTCACTCGCGGATGGCCCAGATGCGCGCCGGTCATTGAGGACATCGCTCGATTGGACGAGTGGTATTCGGCGCTGGTGCGGTCGGCTATCTCGCGGGCCGCAATCTCGATCGTGTTGGAGAAACAGGGCTGGGTTGGAGATCCGGGTGCGCTGAAGGGCGACAAGAGCGAGTCGCCGATGGCGCAGCTGGCGCGTGCGCAAGGCATCGGCGGTGACGAGGAACTGTCGGAAGACGCTCGTGAAGTTGCGGTTCAACGCTACAGGGAGTTTCTCAACAGATCCGGCGGCGTGCTTGAACTCGATGCAGGGTTCAAACCGCACGCACTGTCAACCGGTTCACCAACCGCCGAGGAGGCCAAGTCAATTGTGATGATTGAGCGGCGCGTATGCGCTGCATTGAGAACAACGCCAACCGCACTGCTCGGTGATTATGCATCAATCTCGTTCAGTGCCATTCAGGGTTCCAATGTTCAGGACCGAGAGGCGATCAACGACAAGCAAACCATGCTGGAACAGGGTTGTCTGTTGCCAATCTTTCGCGACCGAGCAAGGATGCAGGCAATGCGGTTGCAGCGGCAGTTTCCGGAGATCGACAAGCAAGACTGGGATGCGCTGCTCAATCCGGAAATAGTTCTGAGAAGCTATGTTGTCATTGACAAGCAACGGCTGATAAAGCCACTGTTGGACAGCTTCGACAAGGGCGTTCTGACATGGTCGGAAATGCGAGAGGAACTCGGCTATTTTGCATCGGATCCCGAAGCCGTCATTGAGGAGTGGAAAGAGAACCGGCGCATGTTAGGGTTGCCGGACACGCCAACGGCGGCGCAACAGCCGCCTGTAAACGGCGGCGGTGACAGTGAACCAGATGAAGACGATGACGAGGATGATGACGAATGACGGCAAAATTCAGCGCCATATTTGTCACCGAGCGACATTTCTACGGCGTCCGATGGGCGCGAAATTCCGAGGGTTACTACAAAGCCAGACACTTTGTAGGCAACTGCCAAGTCAACAAGAAGCATCTGTTTTGTGCGAGACTGACGCTGGCTAGTGGACTGCCTGTTTTGTGGCGTCACGGTTGGGGCGAGGCAATGGCGGTTGGCAGGGTTTTAAGCATGCGCTTCGAGGGCAAGAAACTTCTCGGCGAGATGGCAATTGACGACACTACATACTCGTCATTGGTGGCTGGCGGCGTGGAGTCGCTAAAGATGGGCATAAACTCGGGCGTGTCCTGCGGCTTCAGGTTTCTCGATGACAAATCGTTCGAAGTGACCGAGCGTGAAGGCACGCTTGCAAAGCCGGACAAAATAAAGTATGGGCGAATGGAGTTGATGGAAGTGTCGTTGACGCCAATGCCCAAAATCGCCGACTGCGGCATCACAGGAGAAGTGGAATGAAACCGCGAACTACAAATCTGCTATTGGACGATCGAGAGAGCGCAACGCATCTCGACAGCGGCATTGCGCTGCTGTTGGACGACCCAGCTGGGACGACCACACTGGATGGCACGATCGGCGCGCCGCCAACCAACCAGCTGGAACTCGGCGAACCGACACCGGTTGAAATCTCGACCGATGGCATTGAGGCAGTGCTGGCAAAGCACTTGGAAAGCCAGCGTGCGCAGTTCGAGGCGCAGTTGGCAACGATGAACTCCAATGCAAAGATTGCGCAGGCGGACTCTGCATTGCAACAGCAAATCCAGACTGCGATTGGCACTGACAAAGCGACAGTGGAATACAGAGACGCACTGAAGGAGTTGCGGCTGGCATTGCACGCCGATGACGACACCAAGAAGTCGGTTGCCGACATCCTGACGCAAGCCACAAACCTTGCGCATGCAAGGGTTGAACAGATGCAAGCCGCCGGCGGTGACGGTTCGCACGGCGAGATTGCCGACCCTCAGCAAATCGATCAAAGCGGCATGGCGTTCGACATGCGCAGTTTCATGGGTGCGCTGATTGACGACTTGGAGGCGCAAGGAGGCAACTTCAGCGTTGAACGACTTGGCAGAAATGCAGGAAGTCCGGAGACCGAGTATGTCAAGGCCTGCTTGTCTGGCGAACAGAAGAATTTCATTGACCGCACGATTGACAAGGTCAACCTCGCTGCCAGACGCGCCGGCGCACGCAATCCGTGTTCAATCCCGTTTCCAGTGATGGCATCGGTCGGCAGGTACGGCGAGGCGCAACTGGCTGAAACCTATGTTGAGTCTGTCACTGCCGGTGCGCAACGCCGTGAGCCGACTTTCCGGAGCGATCTTCTCGTGCCATTCTTTAGGCCGACATCGATAATCCGACAGCTTGGCGTGCCAATGATGGTCATAAGCAACGACCAGACCTTGCCGCGATTGACGCAATCGTTGAAGGGTCAGTGGTTGACAGAACAACAGGAGATCACGGACGGAAACCTGACATTCGTGTCGATGACGACTTCACCGCACCGGCTGGGCATCCGTGACGACATCACTTGGATGAACCTCGCCGCTGCCAACGCGCAACTGTCGATCATGCCGCTTGCCGGCATGGAGATGACCGCTGGGATGGCGGAAAGCGAAGAGGAGGCGGTGTTTGTCGGCAGTGGGACAGGCGCAGAACCTGTAGGCATCCTGTCGCATGCTGGCGTGTCAGCTGAGGCTATCACTAGCAACGCGCCGACATTTGCGGACATCCTGAATATCCAGCGGAGTTTGCAGGATGTGAACATTCCAGACTCGCAGGCGCGGTTTGCTATCACGCCCGGAATTCGGTCGCATTTGTCGCAAATCTTGCGGTTCCCGGGCAACACCGGCGGCGGCAATCGAGCACTCTATGAGGGCACTCGCTACACGAGTCCGGCTGGCGCAGGCATCGGCGGCGACATGGGATTCATTGTCGAGAAGCCGGCGTTTGTCTCGAATTACTTGCCGCGCACGCTTGGAGCGGCGAACAACGAGCATGCGTTGCTGTACGGAGTGTATCAGTATTTCATGCAGTTTCAGTATTCGATGGCGTACCTGACGATTGACGACATCTCGCAAGCGGTGACGGCGACAACGAGGGTCACGATCAACAAATTCTGCGACAATTTCATGCGGCTGCCGACAGCGTTTACGCAGGCGCATTGGATACCAGCAGCGTAAGGAGCGACAATGAAGAAATTTAGTGAACTGCCGGCAGTGGACTTTGCGACCACCCTGCATCCTAGCAGGCGCGTGTTCGAGGAGTTTATGGAGGCGATTGGACACCAACGCTTCATATTTGCTCGTGTCCAGCGTGGCGCCGTCTTTGCAAAGTTTCAACGCCCGGGAGATGCGCGCACGCTTGTCCGGTCGGCGGAGGCTTGCATGCCGGGGGATCTGTTGCAGATCGAGATGATTGCCAAATGCCGCCATGGGCAAACGCCTGAGGAGATTGCATGGATGCTGGCACGCGGCATCATTGCGCCGGCAACGCAATCCGAGTTCGAGGACGCGCCAGACTGGCAGGAACAACAGACGCAGCGCGCTGCGGAGTTGGAGCAACAGCGGCTTGAAAGGCTTGACCATGACGCACGGATGGAGCAGCGTGTGTCCAAACTGGAACGGCTGTTGACCGAGTTCATGGACACCGTCACGGCGGCGCAAAAGGCAGCGTGACCACACCGTTCTCGCGTGAACAGTCCGATCTGGCGATTTGGCCGGAGACGATTGTGTTGGTGGATTGCAATGGCGGTCTGCATGAAGTGCGAGGGCGGCTAACAATTGCACCGGAGGCAACAGCTGACATTGAGGCCATTGCCTCCGGTGGCGGTGACCAAATTCACTGCGAACTGCCGTCAACCAGCAACGACATCCAATATGTCAGGCGCACGGTTGACGGCATTGTGCGGCAACACCAAGTGCTTGACCAAGAACAACGGCTGGCGCTGTTTGGTCACATGCGGCTGGCAATCCAATCGCACTGGGAGACGCCGTGATGCCAGCCGACATCAAAGTGACCGCCAACGCAAAAGTCCTGCAGAAGCGGATGCAGGAATTGCAGAAGCGCAACAGCGACTTGCAACCGGTGTATGCCGAGATTGCACCCAAGCTGGTTACGACAACGCAGTTGCGGTTCAAATTGCAACAAACGCCAACCGGCAAGTTTTGGAAGCGATCGGCGTCGGCAAGACGCGAGAACCGCAAAACATTGATTAAGTCAGGCAACTTGCTTCGATCTATCGAGGCAACCTATGACAAGCGCGAAATCCAAGTTGGCACAGATGAGAAATACGGTCGTTTCTACCAAGTCGGCGGCGCACGAGCAAAGACACGCCGTGGACGCCGTCTTGTTCAACGCAAGTTTCTCGGCATCGGCAAGCGCGACAGGAAGACGATGTACGCAATCATAGCGCGGCGCATGAAAGAAGCGGCGGGTGTGGACTAGTGCTGGTAGCTGTCGCCAACCAGATGGTCGCTCTGGCATCTGATGCACTGCATCAGGCGATCGGAGACAACGACATCGAGATCGATCATGGACCAGGCGCGTGGGACGGCGAGTACATAGAGGATTTGCTGACAACTCTGCCAGCCGTGCGTGTTGCGCTAATGAGCGCCGTTGTCGCCAACGAGACATCACTGTCACTGCGCCCTTCGGAATGGGCTATCTATGTTGCGGTCGGATGGGGCCAATGCCGCACGCCAACAGAAATACAGCTAGGCGCGGATGGCACGCACACGATACTCGATGCGCTTCTTTATGGCATGCACAACAGTCAGCTGAGAGCGGACAACGGCGTTCTGATTGGACACTGCAAGATGCAGACCCTGTCAAATCTGTGGCAGGGAGGTTTCCGCCGGTTGCGGATTGCCGTGTTTCAGATGACAGCCGTGGTAGACATGCCAATCGAACTGGAAAGACCGGATGGCACGCTTCGAGAGTTCCTGCGAACCGGCGTTGAGTGGGACATTGACGGCGGCGGCGAACCAGACATGACTGACACGATCAACATGAGGGAGGCAACCTAATGCCTATCAGCTTCAACCAAATTCCGGCGAATGCACTTGTGCCATTCAATTTTGTGGAGTTTGACGGCAGCCGTGCGGTAACGCCGACTGGCACTTTCCGCTCATTGCTCATTGGACAGCGTCTGGCATCCGGAAATGTCTCGGCAAACAGTCCGGTGCAAATCAACTCGGTTGCCGCCGCTGAAATAGCGTTTGGTGCGAACTCGATGCTGGCATTCATGGCGTCGCGCTTCCGACAGAACTCGCCATTGGCAGAGATGTGGTGCGTTGCGCTGGATGATGTGGCAGCGGGATCCGCAGCCGATGCCGAGATACAGGTAACCAGCGCGGCAACGGCGCGTGGAGAAGTTGCGCTGTACATCGCCGGACGGCGCGTTGCAGTGCCATTGGCTGGCGGTGAAAGCGTAAACGCAACTGCCGCCGCTATCAATGCCGCTATCACGGCGCAGGTTGCGACACTGCCAGCCACTTCGGCGGTGGCTAATGACACTGTAACGATCACGCACAGGCATCTCGGGCCAATTGATATGGATGTGCGGTTCAACTACCAGAACACGGACATCTTTCCAGCGGGATTTGCGGCGACTATCACTGCAACCGCTGGCACTGGCACGCAGCCAACAGCGGACATTGACGCTGCATTGGCGACCGTTCAGGAGGAGAAGTTCGATCTGATTGCGCACGACTACACCGATCCAACCAGCGTTGCGGCGATCGAAGCGGCGTTGGAAACTCGCTGGGGACCGGCAACGCAATTCGGCGGATTGGCGATAGGCAGCTACAGATCGGCGAATGCCACGCCAGCCGAGGCAACGACATACGGCAATGCTCGGAATTCGCGGTTTGCTTGCACGATCGGTCACCAAAGTTCACCAACGCCAACCTATGAAATGGCTTCGGCAGTCATTGGTGCGGTGCATCAACCGGCGGCGAACGACCCTGCCAGACCTTTCCAAACATTACAGGTTCACGGCGTGCTGCCGCCGGAAGCCGGCGAGCAGTGGAACACGGCGGCAAGAAACACCGTGTTGGGAGATGGGATTGCAACCTACCGCGTTGGCGCTGGCGGCATCGTTCGCATTGAGCGCTTGGTAACGAACTATCAGGAATCGCCAGCTGGCACGCCTGACGCTGCATTCAGGGATGCAAACACACCGCTGACGCTTCAATATCTCCGCACCGATTGGCGGCAGTATTTTGGCGGGAAATACGGTCGCCACAAGCTTGCTGACGATGGCACGAGGTTCGATGATGGACAGCCGATCATGACACCCTCGCTAGGGCGTGCGGAGGCCATTGGACGAGCGAGGCAGTGGGAATCCGCAGGACTGATTGAGAACGCCGACGCGTTCAAAGAGGGTCTGGTTGTAGTCAGAAATGCCACGGACAGGAACCGGCTTGACTTTCTGATGACGCCTGATTTGGTCAACCAACTGAGGGTGACCGGCGTGCAAATTGCATTCGCACTGTAGGGAGACAGACATATGGAACGCATTGGAGGCCTGCTGTACTTCAAAGTCGATGGCAGGCAGTATAGCGCAAAAGGAGAGTTTACCTACAACTTGGGAGCGCACAAACGGACAACCGTGGTAGGCGTGGACGGAGTTCACGGCTTCACTGAAATGCCGCAGGCAGCCTATGTTGAGGGTGAAATTTCAGACAGAGGCACGCTGGATTGGAAGCAGTTCACCGAACTGGCGAATGTCACCGTGACGCTGGAACTTGCCAACGGCAAGACCTGCGTGTTCAGAAATTCCACATACACCGCTGACGGCGAACGCCAGAGCGAGGAGGGAAACGGTCAATGCCGCTTCGAGGCAGTCACGGCTGAGGAGATCGTCTAGATGGACAATGTCATCAAGCTGGAATATCCAATCCAAGCGCATGGCGAGGAGGTCACCGAGTTGGTGTTTCCGGAGCGGTGCAAGGCACGGCATATGCGTGGTTTGAATTTCAATCCCACGATTGACGACATGCTCGACAAGCTTGCGAACTTGGCACGGATCCCAAAGAGTTCGATCGATCAGGTTGACAAGGATGATGTGGTCAGGCTGATGGACTTCTATGGCGAGTTTTTTTCCATGCCCGACACTTCCGAGACCTGAATGAGTTCGAGCAGGCAGTAGAAAACATAGTCTTCTATTTCAGGTTTCAGCCTAGCGAGATGGACAGGATGCCGGTGGAACAGGTTGTTCGTTGGTGTCGGGCAATGGTGCGAATAGACAGGGAACGGCATGGCACGCGATCTTAGGCTAAGCCTTGTTGTCTCGGCGCAGGACAGGGCAACCAAGCCTCTTAAGCGGATTCAAAAGAACATCGACCGGCTAGTCCGCAAGACCGGACTGGAACGCGTTGGCAGACGCTTGCGTGATGTTGGACGAGGGTTCGCAACGGCGGCGGACAACGCACGAGCAAGCGCAACGGCGATTGGCGTTGCCGCCGGCGCAACTGTCGCTGCATTCGGCTTGATGACCGGAAACTACACGCGGACAGCCGACCGACTGGCCAAGAGTTCTGCCAAGTTGGACATTCCGGTCGAGCAGTTGCAGCGGCTGGAATATGCAGCCGCACGCACTGGCACGGCGCCTGAGCAAATGGCAACATCGTTGACATATTTGTCGCGAGCGATCTCCGAAGCGGAGCGCATGCCTAAAGGAACGATGGCGACCATGTTTAACGACATGGGCATCTCGGTGCGAGACAATGAAGGCAACATGAAGGACATGTTGACAATCTTCTACGAGGTTGCGGATGCCATTGACGCGCAGCCAGACAACTCCAATGCGCTGGAGGCGATCGCAAAACTGTTCGGCTTCCGGTCAACGCAACTCCGCACGATGTTTGAGGGAGGAGCGGACGGCGTGCGCTTGTTGGGTGACGAGTTCGAGCGTGTCAACGCAACTCCAATCACCGAGGAAATGGCCAAAAGAGCCGAGGAGTATGAAGACCGCGTCTTGGACATGAAGACCGCAATCGGCGGACTGCGCAACGCGGTAGTCGATCAGTACATGCCGGACCTGACGCAGGCGATGCAGGACTGGCAGCAATGGGTGACTGAGAACACGCCTGCAATCGCTGCAAAGTTCAGAGAGATGACGGACGGCATATCCGATGACTTCTCCTCGATAGTGGCATGGATCAAGCGCAACACCGAACGACTTGGCGAGTGGTACGACCGAGTCGAGGAGGGCATCCCGATTGTCGGAAAGCTGAGCGATGCATTGGGTGAGCAGACCGATGGATGGTGGGAAACTCAGCACTCCGTCTATGCTGGCGCAGCTGCATTCTCGCTGTTGTTCAAGCGCGCAAGAGCAGTGTACAAATTTCTGCTTCGAGCAAAGTGGCAAACAATCAAGTTGCTAGTAACTGGCATCGGCTTGGCGGCATTCGGCGTGTGGAAGGGTTTGAAAGCCGTTCGCAGAATACTGCGAGGCAAGCCATACAACGCCGGTCGGGGGCAACCGCGAGGCAGCGGACAAACGCCGGCGCAAGGCACGGCTGCCAGCCAGACACGGGCAACATCCGCGCCGAGGCAAACCGCCAGAAGCGCAGGACAGGCGTGGCAGTTCGGCGGCGGCAAGAACGCTCCATTTGGAGCGGGATCTGGGCCTAAAGCACCAAGCGCACCGCAAGCGCCACGGACGATGCAGTCTCCAAAATTGCCGTCCTTCACGAGGGTTCGGACACCGAACACACCGAAGCAACAGGCTAGGATGGCGCAGCAATGGCAAGCGCCGCGTGGGTCATCTGTAGCAAGTGGTCCGTGGGGCGCACCGCAAGCGCCTAGTGGTCCGGGAAATCCCTCACCGGGCCAGACGCAATTGCCGAGAAGCAGTGCAGTCCGGCAAAGCAGTCGTTTCCAGCAAATGAACCGTGGCATGTCTGGTACGCAATCAGGCGCAGGAGGTTCATGGGCAATCCGCGCAACCGGCATCGGCATGAGAGTTGCCAGAGGCGCAACGCCAGTCGGCGTCGCGACAATCATTGGCGAGGCAGCATACCGTGCGTTTGCAGACGCTGGCAAGAGGCATAGAGGGTCAGCTGGGCCAGCGTTCAATCCGACATTCGGACAGATGCAACAGACATTCAGGCCTGACCAAATGCCGCAGGTTGGTGGCAAAATTGTCATCCAGATAGATGACAACAGGACGACCGTAACGAGCGTTCAATCCGACAATGAGCAAGTTCCTATTGAAGTGTCAACTGGCTACTCGATGCCAGATGTCATGACAATCTCGCCGTGAATGCATGGCTTGGCGAACTCGATACAGGCGCGGAAGTTTCCGAGGAGCGCCGTTCTTTCTGCAACGGCATGACAGTCTGGTTGGCGGTCGCCGAGTAGCGCTGCATCAATACCCACTGCGAGACACGCCATATCCAGAAGACATGGGTAGGGTCACAAAAGAAGTGTCGTTTGACGCGTATGCAATCGGAGCGAACTACGATTTCGACCGAGATGCGCTTGTGGCAGCGTGCAATGCACCGGGGCCGGCAACGCTAGTGCATCCATATCTTGGCACAATGACCGTGATGTGTCAGGCATGCAGGGTGACGGAAACTTCCGGCGAGGGAAACATTGCACGGCTGGCGTTGACATTCGTTGAAGCCGGCATGAACAATGCACCGGCGGTGGCAGTCGATCATCGAGCAAGCATGTTGCAGTCGCTGACGGCAGTTCGCAATGAGATCGCTCAATCGTTCGTGAATCGTTTCAGGATCTAACCATGGCGTTGCCAAGCTACATCGGACACGAAGCGGCGACAGTCGTTCGTGAAGCAGCCGCCGAGATAGGCGCACCAATCTCCGATGATTTGGTCTACCAGCCAGTGCGGTTGCCAACCGCTGTTGCAGAGGCGTTGGCGACAGTTTCCGACCGGAGCAGGGTCGAGGCACTGGCAATAACCGCGCTGGATGGTCTGCCGACTGTGCGACAAACAACTGCCAATCGCATTGTGCAAGCCGATAACCAGCAAGAGTTGACCAATCTCGTCCGTGCATCTGCAATCGTCCGTTTGATGGAGTTGGCGCTTGAAGCGACATTTGAGTCGCGCACGGATGCCGAGAACCTGCATGCGTTGCTGTACGAACTGATACAGGGAGTGAAGTTCGAAACCTATGATGCTGACTTGCTGGAAGCGTTGAACAACTTTGAAACAGCGATAACAGCATACATACGGGATGCAGTCAGTCAACTGCCGACCATAGTGTCGATCACGCCGTCAGAAGAGGTTCCCTCGATAGTTCTGTCATGGCAGCTGTATGGGTCGCTTGACGAAGCGGACGCGATCGCCGATCGCAACCGGCTGCCGAGGCCAGGGTTCGTTCCCGGGCGACCGGTGGACATAGTCCGGTGACGGCAATTCTATCCATTCAGGGTCGCAAGCTTTCCGGCTGGAAGTCCGTCAGCGTAACCAGATCGCTGGAACAGCTGTCTGGGAATTTCTCGCTTGGACTGACAGATCGAGACCCAACGACCATGCAGACATTCAGGGTGACGCCCGGCAATTCATGCAGCGTGGAAATTGCTGGCCACACAGTCATCACTGGATATGTCGATGCCGTCAGAGTGAACTACGACGCGGGCAACCACGAACTTGAAATTGTCGGTCGAGATGCAGCTGGCGATCTAGTTGATTGCTCGGCGGCGATTGAGCCGGGGGAATGGCTTGACACCGGCATCGAGGAGATCGCCAATGCATTGTGCGAACCGTTCGGCGTCACGGTGACCGTGACCGGCGATGCGGGCGACAACTTTGCAAAGTTCAGGATAGAGACTGGCGAGACTGTCTACGAAGCCATTGAGCGGCTTTGCAGGATGCGCGCCTTGCTGTCATGGTCGGATGGGATGGGAGGCATTGAGATTGGCAGTCCGGAGCGTTCGCAAGCCGGCGTGACGCTGCGGTTCGGCGAGAATATCTTGCGTGGAACCGGCGTAGCCAATTGGAGCGACAGGCATAGCGAGTACACTGTTTTGGCGCAACAGGTTGGCGGTGACGACATCGACCCAGAGGAGGCAGCGCACTTGTCAGCAACTGCCATGGACACCGCAGTGCAACGGCATCGACCGCTGGTTGTTGTTGCCGAGCAGGGTCTCGATAGAGCAGAGACGCAAAAGCGCGCCGAGTGGGAAGCCAGCGTGCGTTCGGCGCGTTCAAGACAGATCGTGTTGACCGTGCAAGGATGGCAAGAGTCCGGCAATGAGGGTCCGCTTTGGGACTTCGGACGGCAGGTCAGGGTAGAAGACGAGTGGCTTGGATTTGCAGGCAATTTACTAGTTGCAACGGTTGCATTCAGCCTGTCGGAAGCAGGGACTACGACACGGTTGACGCTTGCGCCAGCGGCGGCTTTCCAGCCGCAGCTTGAAGAGCAGGACGCACCGGCGACCGCCGCTGACGATGGCAGGAACTCCGATTGGTGGACAAGTTGATGCGACAATTGAAGCCGCTGGCTAACCGCGTCAAATTGGTTGTCGGCAAGGCAATAGTTCGTCTGATTGACGACCAAATGCGAATGCAAACCATGCAGGTTGAAGCACTGCGCGGCGAGGTTCTGGAGGGTTTGGAACGCTACCAACAATACGGTTTCAGTTCGCATCCGCACAAGAATTCGGAGGCGTTGATACTGGCGCTCAATGGCATGCGACAGCACAGTGTCATCGTTGCAGTTGACGACCGGCGATATCGCCTGACTGAGTTGGAGGAGGGCGAGGTTGCATTGTACACGGATCTCGATGGCACTGACGGACAGCGCATTGTGCTGAAACGAGATGGCAGCATCGAGATTGCAGCGTCCGGCAGTTCGATCACGGTTGCGAACGGCAACATCAATCTGGCTGCAAACTCGGTCACGATTGACAGCCGTTCGCTGACGCACAATGGCACGAACATCGGCAACACGCACACGCACGGCGGCGTCACGCCCGGTCGAGGCAGCACTAGCGGACCGCGATGAGATGGCAGACTTCTTGCTGACATTCGAGAACAACGCCGGCGATCTGGCAATCCGCAACGCGGACATTGCGCTAGACAGATCGCTTCGATCTGCAGTGTTGGTGTCACTGTTCACGGACGCAAGAGTTGAACCGGATGAACTGCCAGACGGCGAGACAGACCGCCGTGGATGGTGGGGCCAAGACTTCGAGGACGACCAAATCGGGATTGGCTCAAAACTGTGGACGCTGGCACGCTCCAAACGCACGAACGCAACGCTGTTGCAATACCAGTCATTTGCAATGGAGGCGTTGCAGTGGCTAGTCACCGATGGACATGTCCGCAGCGTGCAAGTGTCAGTCTCCAATCCGCGTTCGGACATTGTGCTGCTTGACATCGGCATCCAACTGCTCAATCAAGACCAAACAGAGTTTCAGTTCGAGGCCTAACAGACATGCCGTTCAACCGACCAACACTGCGAGACTTGATAGAACGCAACCGCTCGGCGATCGAGTCCGAACTGCAAGGAATTGACCCGCGCTTCCGATGGTCGGCAAGCGGCGCAATAGCAACCGCCAACAGCGGCGCACATCACGAGATGTTCGGCTTCTTGGCATGGATAGCCAGACAGGCATTCCCAGACACGGTTGAAGACGCTGAACTTGAACGGCAAGCGGCGCCGTGGGGCGTTCGGCGCATTGCAGCTCAATTCGCAACTGGCACATTGGCAGCGACCGGCGCAACTGGCACGGCGATACCAGCTGGTACACGCTGGCGGCGTGCTGACGGCATTGAGATCGAGGCATTGCAGGAAGTCCGGATTGCAGCTGGCACGGCAACCGTGTCGGCGCGTGCGGTGCTTGCTGGCGCAAACGGCAACACGATCGTTGACACGCAGTTCAATCTGGTTTCTCCAATTGCAGGCGTGGTTGCCAGAGCAAGAGCGTCAAGCGCATTCGCTGGCGGCGCCGACATCGAGACCGATGACAGCCTGCGCAACCGCTGGATACAGCGGCGCACAATGCCGCCGAGAGGAGGCACGAATTCGGACTATGTAGTATGGTCTCAATCCGGACATCCGGATGTGTCACGGTCATGGTCTAGACCGCTTGCGCGCGGTCTTGGAACTGTCGATGTGTACATCATGACGGATGACGCAACGGCAAACGGCATCCCGTCCAATGCAGTGGTTGCAACCGTTCAAGCCTACATCGATGGCCTAAGACCGGTAACGGCGGATGCACGAGTCATTGCGCCTGCGCCAGTCGAATTTGATGTGACGCTGTCAAGCGTGCGTCCGGACACGGATGCCGTGCGTGCGGCGATTGAAGCAGAGATTGCGGATCTCATATTGCGTGACAGCGAGCCGGGAGGCACCATACTCGTGTCTCGATTGCGGGAAGCAGTGTCAATAGCACAGGGCGAGATGGACCATGTGCTGTTGTCGCCAACCGCCGATGTGTCCGTGAATGCAAACCAAATCTCGGTGCATGGCACCGTGACCTTCCGGACTTGACATGCAGCCGCTAGGCATCGATGCATACCACCGGCAACTGTTGTCGCTGTTGCCACAAGGGCAAGCTTGGCCTAGGGAGGCTGGCACGGTCATATCGAGACTGTTGCGAGCGGAGGCAAGCCAGCTGGCAGAGATCGACCGCGTGGCGGTTGGCCTGCTCAATGAACTGCTACCAAACCTGACATTCGATCTGCTGACGGAATGGGAGCAGTCTGTAGGCTTGCCGGACGATTGCACCGATCTCGGTTCAACGATACAGCAACGGCGTGCAGCTGTTGTCAACAAAGTTGTTTCTCGGCTTGACACCAACACGGCTACATACGAACGCATTGGCAGCGAGTTCGGAGTCGACATCACGGTTGACGAGCATGACCAGACGCGTGCGGCAACCGACAGCGTGATGGACACATCCGGCGGTCGCTGGCGGCATGTGTGGTGGGTGACCATTCCAACTCGCAGTCCACCGAGGCGGTTCGACATGCTGAGCCATGTCAGCACGCCGCTTCTGACAGTGGAGCGCAATGTTGAACTGGAATGTCGGCTTCGAGCGGCATCGCCAGCGCACACTGAATTGCATGTCGAATACACGGCAGCATAGGAGACCAACATGGACAGACGCTACTTAAGCGGCGCAAGCACTGCCAGACCAAACTCGTCACAAGCAACCAGCGCTGGGTTCCCGTCAGAAGGCAATCCGACTGCGCCGGTTCCTGTCTTGCCGACAGTTCCCGGACCGTACTTCTTTCACATGCTGGTCGAGGAGTTGACACATCTCATTCTAGACGCTGGCTTGTCGCTGGATGTCGATGATTTGGAGCAAGTCCGGAAAGCGATAGACGCCAAAATTGCGGCGGCGATTGCGGCGATCTCGACACCGGAAGGCGTAACGCTGGCGACACGAACCCAGCACTTGGACGCCAGACCGCCGACCGACAGAGCGGCGGTGCCTGAATATGTCCGGCAGATGATACAGGCAGCGATTGCCAACCGCATAACGCAAGCGTTTGCAGACGCACGCTATTTGCGGTCAATCCCGTCTGAATACCTCACCGAGACAGAGGGCAACGCCGCTTACCAACCGCGGGCCGATTACATTGCGGGCCGGTGGCTCTATTGGAGCCAGTCGGGATTGGATTTGACGCCAATTAGCGGTCGGCAAAATCGGAATGAGTTCGCGGTGACCATGAACGACCGTCTAGACAATTACCGCACAATCGAAATATTTATGGTGTCCACTGATGCTAGCCCCGCACGACAGCTGGATAGAGGGCACCACGCGTTGCCAATCGTTCTGAGCGGCGCACCATACACAGACATTCGTTTTGGGATTGGGTACAGAAGTAGCAGCACAGTTTACGGGACTTTGAGCTTTAGCGGCACCGGCAACAACACATTCACAATCCAACCCACAACAGAAATCGGAGCGTGGGGGAATAGTGACATCGGAAATGTAAAACTCCATGGAGTGCTAGGCAAGAAAGCCTAGGCTTGACAAGCGCACGGCAATGAGATAGGCAATCCGCATGTTTCACGAAGTGACATCATCGCCGACCACGCTGGCAGGGATTGAGGACGGCAAGCCAGTAGCGGTGCAATGGCTAGGCACCGGACGCGCAAACATCACGCTGGACAGTGAAACGACATTCCACATCTGGCCAAACGCCGTGCAAACATTCCTGCCTAAAGCAGACGGCATCATCGTAAGCGCCGAGAACAACGGCGTGCTGTTCTATGCCGCGGCTTAGCCTAACATCCGAACCGCAACGCCTCGCTGGCACGCAGTCAGGCGTGAACTATTCCATTCAGTCCCAAACTGTGGGTGTTGTCCTTTTGGCAGCATCCGTGGCTGCACCCTCGCGGGGCTTCCGCCTCTTCTCCAATGAGATTGAGATTTTCAAGCACGGCAGCGGCGAGTCGCTCTGGGCATGGTCGATCGCCGGCAATGGCACGCTTGTTTGGGCGGAAGCACCGGCGACCGGCGGTGGCGGCGCACTACTTCAACGCAATCCGGCAGATGTGTTCACTGGCGCAACGCTGGCAGCGGCGCAAGCAGCTAGAAATGCGTATTTCAGCGATGCCGCAAACGCCGATGCGCTGGCAGAGTTTCAGGCCAATCCATTCTTGACCATCACGCTCGACCCAAGCGGCAACAACAACAATGTGTTCGAGACATACAGTTCGGGGCAAGAGGGACAGGCCTACGATGCCAGCCAGTGGCTGGAACGCACGGGATTTATACGCGGTCCTGAGGGTCCTGAGGGTCCTGATGGACCGCCGGCGAGCAACGATCAAATCGATGCACGCGTCAGGACAGTCGTTGCGGACGAGGCATTGGACAGCAACACCGACCGCTGGCCACTGGCCAAGATACCGACCATTGGCGACATTGTGGCGGCATTCGATGCAGCCATTGGCACTGACTGGCGCACCGGCGGTGGAGGCGGTGGAGGCGCGCCAGCTGACGGCGTTGTCACGAGCGGCGCATGGGACGCTGCAACAACAAGCATCGTGCTGCGAATATCCAACGGCAACACGGTCTCGATATCGCTTGGACCGCTGCTTGCGGCTATCTCACAAAACTTGCCGCCTCCGCTGCCAGACGCAACCGAAGCGACAGTCAACTACGAACTGCAGGTTGGCGCAGACGGTCAAGCGAGATGGGTGGTTGCTCAATCCGGCGGCGACACGCCAGTGCAACACGCGTCACTGTATTTTGGCACTAGCGCCGATCGAGACCCAACCGCTGGCGAGTTGACCGTGCAAGGCGTTGCTGGAAGTGGAACGATACCAGCCTATGCCGGTGACCGGCATGTGCTGATAGCACGGCTTGCGAGCGAGGCAGACATCACACGCGTGATGCGTTCGGATGATGTGTCTGGCACCAACCAGATCGGAGCATTTACCAAACACGGTTCAACGGTCAACATCGGCGGCGTTGCATACAGCGTATGGGTCTCAAATCAGGCCTTGACGCAGGCAGCGAATGTCAGTTGGAGCGCAGGCTAGAATGCCGGTAACACTCAGCGACTTTATCAGGTTTCCGTTCAACGGCGGCAAAGGCATCCGCACCAACCAACTGTTCGGAGCGTTTGTCAAGTCCGTAAACGCCGATGGCACGATCGTGTCACAAGCAGCGGATGGCACTGAAAGCAGTGCATCCGTGGACGATGTCAGTCCAAAGCTGGCACGGTATCCAAGCAATCCGGCGGCAACGCCGGCGGCTCATTTGGAGCCGTACACATTGGTCGGCGCGTACCAAACCGCTACATATTCAGAGCCGCACTTCGACACATTTAACATCGCCGATGGCGCCGTGATGATATCGCCAACGACCATGTCAGGCACACGGCATGGAGTGTTGATTGGACTGCGTCCGGAGGACGCCGACATCGTTCAATATGCGGAAGCTGGATTGTCGCTGAGCGTACTGCGAGCGTCCGATGGCGGCGTTGTCGCAACTGGCAATGCAGCCAGCGTCAGCAACCATATCAATGGGACAAAACTGCTTGTCTCGATCTCCGATCACATGGTCATGTCGTTCGGCGCTGACGAGGCAGTTCGCATTGAATTCGGCAACAAGATAGCGTTGCAGCTGAATTCCGCCTCTGGCGGCATCACCGACTTGGAAACGAATGTCAATGCGCAGCGGCTTGCGCTGGCTGGATTGGAGGATGCATTTCCAGATCCGATCATTCCTAGCCACCAAGCCACGGCAAGAATTCTGGGTTTGGGACTGCCAGCTGACAGCGGACAAACAACATGGGAAGACATCACGGACGCTGTCAGCGGCGGCAGCGGTGGCACGGACGCAACTGCCAGAGCGGCAGCGGCAACCGCACAAACAGCGGCGGAGAACGCGCTTGCGGCAGCGAGATTGCTTCGACCGATCTCGCTGTGGCGGCGGCATGTTGGTGCACAAACTGTAACCGTCCATTGGACGCCATTGGTTGCGGTTGCGAGTGGGACAGCACTGCAAGTCACGGTTGGAGGCACTCCTGTCGTTGGCGTTACAACTCCTCGTGGACTTGCGGCTGGCGACCGTCAGGGTGTGCTGTTGGACTTGTCCGTCACGCAAACGAACGCTCAAAACATTGACAATGCATCAAACACATCGTCAGGATATGTTGAGGTTCAAATCACGCTCAATGGCGTGAGCGACACTACATGGCTTGGCGTTCACGCGGGCGCTGTATTCAGACCGATTACGACTGCCGCCAGTCCGTACACTGTCAGCGCACATGACAACGACTTCCGGTTTGAAGTTGACCATGGCCAGACAGAACCAAGAATTGTTGATGTGGCAAAGGCCCAGCTGACGCCCGGGACTGCAAAGAGCATCACATTCGCACAAAACCGAACAAACCAGCAAGGTACGAATAACATCTCTGATGTTCGCTTGACAGTGACATTGAGTGCTAATGAACGACAGATTGCAACCTCGTTTAGTGGCACCGGTTCTGGACAGTATACAGTAGCGGGAGTCTACGCACGATGAAACCAATCACTTACGGAGCCGGAGAGGACATTTCACGCGTCCCTTTAGACATTCTTGGAGTAGATGAAACATTCACTGACTGGGCATCACTCGGCATGCACATTCATGGAACAGATCCGCATGTCTTCTGTCTATGGAACGGACATCAATTCGAGACTATCAATGGAACATACAACATAGAGGATGGCGGACTAACCATAACATGGGCGTGGGAGCCAGGCATAAGTCAGCCACACGAATATGCATCTCTAATACACTTCCCAATCGACCCACGCATTACCGAGCAGGATGTAGTCAACGCAACCATAGCCTATCCGAACGCTGACAACGATGGCTGGCTGTTCGCTCATTGCGATGCCGACTACATGCGCGATCGGGAAAGCCAGCTTGTTGCAACGATGGCAGACGCATTCGCACCGGCGCACCGACAGCTACAGCAGAAACTCAACGGCTTGCTGGTTCATAACATCGTGCAACGGGAACAGGATGCAGCGTTGGCCAAGATCGATTTGTTGGAACAGTTCCATGTGACTGCAGAAATGTGGTTGCGGCAATGGGCGAGATCGCTGCATATCGGCTACTATCACCAATTCCCACATGCCGCTCACATCAATGAACCTATCGAGACGGCAATTCGCACCGCTGCAAGCGAATGGTCAGCTGACACCGACAAGGCTACAAAGCTGCAAAACATAGCGGCAACAGTCGCCAATGTGTTGGCGCGAGCGACAGCCAGACATGACTATGAAACCAGATGGGACATGGCCAAGCGCATTGCCGCCGAGAAGCGTGCATTGGCAGCCGCTGGCACGGATCCCGTTGACGGCTACGAGTTCTGCTATACATCGGTAATCAGCAACACACCGATAACCGGCGATGCCAACCTGCCAGACCCAAACTGGAGCTTCGACCAACTTCGGACTGGCGCAATTGACAGAGGCGATTACCGCTACACGGACAGCGAGACGCCGGCGAATGCATTCCTGTATTTGGCAATCCGGTTCAAGCGTCCGATCCCAGCTGGCACACAAGCCGGCGCCGACATAGGCACTGTTCCATGGGAGCAGGAGCCTGCATACCTAGCAAAGAGAGCATCATGAAACGAACAATATCAAAAGAAGCACAAATGCTCGTGGCGTTGAAATTCGCTGACGAGAATACCGAGGGTTTCAAAACATCGCTGGCAAAGGCGGCGCAAGTGCTCATCGACTTCCGTGACGAACGCAACAAGCGGTTCAACGCTTTGCGCACGCCGTCCGTGGACGACTTTCTGGTTCACCAGAATGAACGCAATCGAATTGAAGCGGCTTTGCAGCACATCACCGAAGCGAACGGTCAAGCGCTTGCAGCGATGCATGCCGCACGGACATTGCCGTGAACGCAAACTCACCAAGCAACTTGCGCGTGGCGTCTCGATACAGGGATGCCGCCGTGTTGCGCTTTGACGGCGATGTGCTGTGCAACGACTATCGCCTGTTTGCACGCTCAAAACCCTTGCATGGTCATCAACCGCTGATTGACGATCCGTTCGGCGAGCATGTGTTCACCGAGTCTCGGAATGGCACAAAGTGGCACCGTGTCGATGGCAAGTGGAAACTCGGCAATTGGTCGAGGGAGACACGGCGGACATGGACGCAAATTGGCGGCTATGACGCAGGCACCGGCGAGTCACGAACTCGGGCCAAGCAAGACATATGGATAAGCGTTCGTGACATGCCGGACAAGGGACCGTGGCAGCTGTTGGTCAATCTGCGCAGTGACGCATCCGACCGGTCGCATTCCAACATGGTCGAGTGGGATCCCGCCAGTGCTGGCTGACAATCCAGTTGCGATGTGGGTTGGCGCAATAATCGGCGGCGTCTCATTCGTTGGGACATGCGCATTTCTCGTCTGGTTCATGCTGGACATACAGGCCACGGCAGCCGATCTGGTTGACACTGCCAGCGACATCCGGCAGGAACAAATTTCAATCCGTGAGGAGTTGGCATTGCAGACTGCCAGCCTAACGGCAATCCGGCAGGAGCAAGATCAGATTGAGGCGCGGCAGCTTTGGATGGTTGCCGAGGTAACGAGTTCGGTCCAATCGTTGTCAATCGACATGGGCCGTGTGCTTGAACGAACAGAGGACACCAAATGAACACACGAATTTCAAGCCTTGCCGAGGCACTTCACCCACGCGCCTGTGCGGTTGCGGAGGTGATGGCAGACCGCTTGCCAGACGCTGGCTTGTGGCAGGGATACAAGCGCACCGAACCCCTGCAGGGTGAGCTGCGTTTGAAGAACTTGCTGGTCTACAAACGCCGGCAAGCGCCGCAGGCGGTGCTGGTATTCCGCAATCCGGCGATGACGCAAATTCAGAAAGTCCACTGGGACGACCCTGCCATTGTCGACACGAATGTCGAGCGGCATCGTTCGAGCATAAACATCGACAAGCCGGTGCTGTATTCCGAGACACTGACGCACACGTTCACGGAAACGCAGTCGGTTGAAGATCAGCTTAAGGCTGGCATCGAAGTCGGATTGAAGGCAGGCTTCGAGGCAGGCAGCGAGGGTGGCATCCACGGCATCACGGCAAAAGTCTATGCCGAGTTGACGGTGAAACTGTCGGCATCCATTCAGCACACAAAGAGCAAATCGACCGAGTCGAGCAACACGGTAACCAGACACATCGAGGTGCAGGGTCCAATCCATTTGGACTGGGAAGCCAAGCGCTCGATCAACAAAGAGACCGCAAATGTTGTTGTCGATTGCGATTACGACCACTCGGTGGAACTCATTGACGAACGGCAGGGAATGAAGCCTGACAACAGGCCAAACATTCAGATCGTGATTGACAACTGGGCGACATTTAAGGCGATCATTCAACAGTTCGCACCGTCTGGCAGGGAAGTTGAACGCAACGGCAGGAAGGAGATCGAGCCAACGCCGCTGTATCACGAGTTCATAGACAATCCGCTGCTAATGACCGATTTGGACAGGCTGATTGAACCACCGAACAAGGTTGTCCAAATGTTGCTACAGTACGACAATGTCGTCAGCCAGACCATTACAATCATCTAAACAGGAGGCACCCAATGTGGAAACACAACAGGCTCAATGACCAGTCGTTCTTTCTGACTGTCTACCCACGCGGAATAGTCAGGACATCGTTGGGAAACCACCGGTCTGTCATTGCAATGCAGAACGAACTGGAAACCTGCCGCACTGCCAAATCGCTTGTGGTGCAGGACAAGCTGGTTGACAGCAAAGGCAAGTCCAAACTGGTCAAGCGTGAAATCGGCTTGCCGCGTGGACCGGCGCACAAGATCGAGGCATGGCGCGGTGTCTACACCCTGTCGGATGAAACGACATTCCGCATCATGTCGATGTACAGCGGCAACGGCTATCTCATTCTCGTTGGCACCATGAAGGACGGCGTGCAAAACCCTGCAACGCTGCAAGCGTTGGTCGCCAGTGCGAACGCCGGAATTGGGTCCACATCTGTAATCGATGTGGCTTCGGACGCCGACCAACCAGAGGTTGACGAGACACTGCCGCAAGCGGCAGCACGGATTGCCGAGACGGTCATAAACAAGCTGACAGAACAAATCATCGATCTGTCGGCATTGCAGGAGCAAACGCAACGCGTGTCCGCAACGCTGGCTGGCAATGCAGACAATCCCGTCACCGTGGATGAACTGCAATCATTCATCGCCGAGGACTCTGGCACGGACGCCGCTGAATTGTGGCCAATGGCAATCAATGTCCTGATTGCCAGACAAGAGCATAAAGCCAGTCTCGCCGGCAATGACGACTTGCCACTGGTCGTTAGACGGAAAGAGCGGATGTACACCGCGGACGCTGTTCAAACAGCGTGGCAACAATCGCTAGCCGCCAATCTCGGATTGACTTGCGTTGACAAGAAATACTGGGCGCTGCCATGGAGCGTCTGGCAGCGCATCCTGCAGGAGTCAGAGGTTGACAGCCGGAAGTACCAATCCGATAGATTTGACTGCGATGACTTTGCCAAGTGCCTCGCAGCGGAAGTGTCGGTGAAGTTCCAGATCAATTCGGTTGGTCAGGTTCTCGATGTGTCCGGCAGCCATGCCTACTGCGCGCTGTTGGTGTTTGACGACAACAGCAACCTGTCGGTGAAGTTTCTGGAACCGCAATCTGACGGCATCGTGGAGAAGGCGACTGGCCAGTACACGATGCGTGAAGGCTTTGCCATATTCTAACGAGGAGACCATTTGTGGGAATTGAACTGGCTACAATCTCGATAGAACTGCTAGGACTGATTTGTGTGGTTGTAGGCGGCATCATCGCCATGCTGCGCAAGATGTCCACGATCTCGATGCTGATTGGCCAGCGGACAAAAGAGATTGAGGATCTCGGCGCTGCAACGCTCCGCAACGCTGAGAACTTCGAGGCGCATGAACGAGAGTGCAACCGCCGTGCGGAGGCAACACAAGCCGCACTGGCTGACGGTTCCAAACGCATGGCGGTCATCGATCAACAACTGAAACATCAATGCCGTGAAATCTCGACCATTCGAGACACGCAGGGATCCGACATCAAAGCGATCTTGGCGGCATTGGCAGGGAGGGACACCAAATGAACCCAATGCAAGTAGCCAGCGACATGGCTGCGGTTGAGAATGCAGGCGTGATAGCCGCCGCTGTCGGATGGCTGTTCACACATACAGGCACTATGCTGGTTGGACTGCTGTTTGGCCTGTTCTTCATGTGGCTGATGTGGCGCAAACGAGTGCAGCCGATATTGTTTCCGTTTCTTGACGAACTCGTTGTTGCCGCCAAAACATTGAAGGACGATTTGCAGCGTCACCAAGCTGGCGACCCACTGGGTCCGATGCACTTGGTAATGTTAGGATGCATCACAATTGCGCTGGCGGTGTTTAGCGGCTTCTGCATCACGGCGGTCTCTACGATTATCTCGGCGTTGGCAACGCCGCACGGCTGACCGATGCTGGCAGCTTTCTTGGCATGGCTGCAAGTCTTCTTGCATGGAGCGGCGGTTTCAGCTGCAATGACTGCCGCTCCATGCGATCATCCCGCATTCAACAACCAGTACGACAAGCACATACGGTCGAGTGTCGAGCAGTACTGGCCAATGCACATGCGACCGTATTGGTGCAGATTCAAAGCGCAGTTGCTGGCGGAGTCCGGAGCGCAACTTGACGCAACGGCAGTATCTAGCGCCGATGCTCACGGCATTGCGCAAATCGTGTCAGCAACGCAGGCGGAAATCGAGCGGAAACTCGGTGTAACCGGCGACATATATGACGCCAAATACGGCATCACGCTTGGCGCATTCTACATGCGCAACATGCTCGACTTCTGGATATTCGAGCGACCGCCGGACTGCAAACTGACGCTGGCAGAGGCCAGCTACAATGCAGGCGCAGGCAGCATTCAGCGTGCGCAGGGACTGAGCGGCGGACAGCTGTGTTGGCCTGAAATTCATCCCTATTTGCATCATGTCACCGGCAGGCATTCAAAAGAAACAGTCACATACATAGGACGCATCAAAGACTACCATACAATGTTGCAGTCCGGCGCCGGCGTGCAATGAAGCTGCTAAGCGGCGCACTGGCACTCGGTTCGGCGGCGTCTGCATTGAAGTGGTTTGCCATTCTGGCGGCAGCCGGCAGCGTGTTCGCAATCTATCACTCGTTCGCTGCCGGACAAGCGGCTAAGGGCGAGTTGCGCGTCATGCGTGCGCTTGGCACCGAGAATGTCCGTCAGCTGCAAGTTGCCAGACAGGCGGCGGCGATGGCAAACACGCGTGCGGACGCTGCATTGGCAGCCGGACAAGCCAATGTCGCCGTCATTGAACAGCTGCCAGTCAACGAGGAGACAACACAATGCGGATGCAATCTCGATACCGAACTGCCGGCCGACTGGTTCAAATAGCGGCGTGTCTGGCGATTGTTGCCGGTTGCGCTGCAACGCCGCCAGAGCCAGAGTACATTGCCGTCACGAACAATGTCGTTTGTCCGGACACGGCTATCCGTGGCGACTGCCCAAAGACCCACGCGTCAGTCAAGCGAACGCCTCGCGGCTTGCTCATTGCAGTTGAACAATGTATGGCTGAGGTACGGGCGTGGACCGAAGCGCATGCCGTTTGTTCCAAGACTATCGAGGCTGCAAGCTTGCAGGCGCCGACATTGCGCCCATGAACCATGAACACTAACATTGGGAAGGGCATGTTGCGTTCGGGGGAAGCCGCCGTCTGGCGGCTTCTTTTGTTGTTGACACAAGGCTAGTCATGACGCATAAGGCCAGCGATTGCGCTTGACATAAGCGCCGCAATGATGCGGCGCGTCAGAGGTTGACTCAACGCCGGCTTTATGCCGGCGTCTTTTTGTTCGTTCAAGCCATGAACCGTGGCGTTGCAAACCGCCTGCCGTCATCGGCGAACTCGACATCAACGACTCGTGGGTATTTCTCGCCGCGCTTCCGGATGACAGACACCGTGTGGATGGCTGGCCAAGCGGCATACATTTCATCGATGGCACCGCTAATGGTTGCCGGCGACATGCCGTTCAAACCAGCTTTGCGGCGCCATGAATCGTAGTCCCTGCGCGCTCGCGTTTGATGGAGCGGACAAAGCCACTTGGTTACAAAGTGGCGGTTGCAGAACACTTCTTCCAGTTCGCATTCCACGGCGATCGTGCTGACACTGGAATTCAACGCCAACCATGGCTTGACCGATGAACTCGTCACGCGCAACACAGTTGGCGTGTTGCCGATGATGTCGCCAGACCAAGCGCCGAGCAACTTCGGAGCGACATCCCGAACCGGCGGCTGATAGCCGCACTCTCGGCATGGGTAGCTTGGGACAATCAATCCGCAACCACCGCATGTGCGTGGCACATAAGCGGCATCGCTGGCGTCTCGTTCCTGAACCTCTGGGAAACCCAGCGGTCCGTGTCTCATTGCGTTGCCGCCAAAATCGCGGACTAGGCACTGGGACTTGCCGGCGTGTGTCCTGAGACCGCGACCGACCATTTGGACATACAGACCGGGCGAGCAAGTTGCACGGCAAAGACAGATCGCTTCAATCGCCGGAATATTGCTGCCAGTAGTGAGGAGGTTCACATTGGTCAAATGCGTAATCTCGCCAGCTGCAAATGCCGCAATGATGTCGGTGCGGCGTTCGGCGTCATCCCGTGACGAGACAGTTTCAGCTGACAATCCGGCGGCGGACAGACGCTCGGCAAACTGCCGTGCAACACGGATGCGTGGACAGAATATCAGCGTCCGCTTGTCGGCGGTGTGTTCAACGATGTCGGCGATGACGGCATCCATGCTCTGCTGCAAAGCGTGTGCCTGACTGGCGGCAGTGTACTCGCCGGCGCGCTTGACCATGCCGCTCATTTCAAAGTCGCTGCTAGTCACTGGCTTGACCAGATGCCCGCGGTCGATCAGGTCTTCAAGCGTCACTTCATGGGCAATGCTATCGAAGAGAGCACCGTCACCGGCGGTCAGCAAACCGCTGTCAAGCCGGTATGGTGTGGCAGTCAATCCGACCAAGAACAGCTTCGGATTTGCTGTCCGCAACTGTTCAAACAACCTGCCGTACATCGATGCAGCACGGCGTGGAATTAGGTGTGCCTCGTCAATGATGGCCAGAGTGATGGAGCCAAGATCCGCTCGGCAGGCAGTTTGGACGCTGGCGAATGTTATCTGTCTGTCGGCATCCCGTGCGTTCAAGCCGGCGCACAAGACGCCGGTTTGCAGTGCCAAGTCCGGCGCAAGTCGGCGGAGTTCATTCAGGTTCTGAACAATCAGTTCCTTCACATGCGTGAACATCGCAACACGGTTGGATGGACGCTGCATCGCCAGACGGATGCACTCGGCGATCAGAACAGACTTGCCTGCGCCGGTCGGCGCAACAATGAGCGGCGCAGTGCTGCCAGCACGCCACGCGGCTTTCAGACCGGCGATGGCATCGGATTGGTAGTCACGCAGCACAATGTCAGGCATTGGCGGACGCCAGATGTTTCAATGCCAGCTGGATGGCACGGACATTGACCCACGAGGTTCCTTGCGTACCTCGCTGCAGTTTGGAGATCACCGGTTGCGACACGCCGGACGCGTCAGCCAACCGCTGTTGCGAGAAGAGTTTCATCTGCGCCCTCATTTCATCGAGTTCGGCGCAGGCCTGTTGTTTCAAGTTCATGTTTGCCTCCATGTGGACTCGCCGGAAACATAGGCAGCTGTATGCCGATTGTCAAGCAGCAAAATAAATCGCATATATATTCATTTTGTGCTTGACAAGTACAATCGGAATAGCTATATTCGAGGCAGTTCAACGCAATTCACGGAGTTTCCACATGACGCAGGCGCAAACACTGCTCGATACCATAACCGAAGCGAACTTGCCGGACGACCCATACAGGGCGCTTGGCTTCGCTATGCGCACGAAAGACATCTACCAAACATCAGCGCGTGAATACTCGTGGCTGCCAACCAAGCACCGCTGCAAGGCATCCGGCAAGCTGCTTCAGAGCTGTGCTTATTGGGTGATGCCTGACCGCAGCCGCCTTCGACTCGACTGGGACATCGACTTCGAGGCGGACACAACAACCTACAGCTGGATGGCACTGCCAAAGGCATGAACCACAAGCGCCGCCTTCGGGCGGCGCAACCACCCAAGGAGAAGACAATGGCACAAGAAGCGACAACCGCCACGGACGGACCGGAGTTCATGGACAAGCGCGATTCACTGGTCACGCTGATTGCGGTGCGCAAGCGAGTCATCGCCAGACTGGAACGCGATGGCGACCCTGACAATGAAATCGCAATGCACAAAGCGCACATCGCCACGCACCGCGAGGACCTCAAGCAGCTGGACGCCAGCTAGACAACCTGACTAAGGAGACAGAAATGCACAAGTACCATGAATACGCGGACCGCCTGATCCAGCGTGACGATGAACGGCGGATACGGTCTGCCGAGAAGCGGATCGAGCGACTTGACGATGCCATATTCCACATTGACGAGGCATATGTCGCAAGCAGCTGCAAGAAGCTGCTCGCTGTCAAGTGCGACCTTCAGGACGAGAAGCTTCAACTCAAGAACAAGATCACGGTGCTTAAGCGGCGACACATCGCAGTGCAGGGCGCCGAGAAGGCAACATCATTGCTTCACGGCAAGCGCATTGACATCTGAAGTCGAAACGCTCGGGCAACCGAGCGTCTGTCCGGCGATTGGTTGCCGGCGCTGAATGAGACAGCCTAGATAAAGGATCAAACGATGACATATCTGATAGAAACGATGGCCAACACGGCAGCAGGAAACCGTGACGGAATGGACACGGAATGGCTCGATGCACTGGCCAACGACACTGACATCACAGTGACAATCGGCAACGACACGGTGCGCTACGAATGGGATGATGGCTCGTCCGTGGTTGAAGCACACGGCGCATGGGACTTCGGCATTCACCGCAGCTGGTTCGATGACACGGACGCCATGTATGCCGTGACCATGGACCGACACTGCAAAGACCCTGAATACGCATGGCCTAACGCCATTGTCTATCTCGACGAGAAGCACATGTTTCCAAACGCACGGGCTCGCATCGATGGCGTTGTCGCATGTTGGCAGCGCAACCTGATGGTGCGTGGAAACGGCGTCAAGGCCAAGCCAGTTGACGATGCACGCGTAATCATCGGCATGGAAGGCGATTTGCATGACATGGCGCAGCTGGCGCAAACACACGCCGATGACAGCTTGGTCGCCGTGAGCATCTACACATTGGACGATGACGAGGAACTGTACCTCATCACACCCACTCGATAAGTCGAAACGCTCGGGCAACCGAGCGTCTGTCCGGCGATTGGTTGCCGGCGCTGAATGAGACAGCCAACAGACAAGGACGACACCATGAACCAAGCAAGACGCTTCATCGCTCACATGGAACTGGCTGGCCAGCTGACGGCGTGGTCAAATCATTCCTCACTGGCGGCGGTTGTCCGGACAAGCGATCACAAGAGCGGCAGGGAGAGACTGGAATTTCCGGACGGATCTGCAATCATCACCGATGGCACCGGCTGGGCCTACGGCATACATCGTTCACGATGCCGAACACCCAAAGTCATCAACATCATTGCCAATCAGGACGAGTGGATTGGACTGCCGGAATTCGCAATGCCAGCGTTCATCAAAGGACTTGACGAGACATACTGCCATGAACCAGCCAGCGGCTCATTCGGATGGCTCGATGGCAGGCGCATTGGCATCTGATTGTATGCCGATTGTCAAGCAGCAAAATAAATCGCATAAATATTCATTTTGTGCTTGACAAGTACAATCGGAATAGCTATATTCGAGGCAGTTCAACGCAGACAGGATACCACCGATGGCACATTCAAAGACCGCCTCCACCCTCTCCTTCAACGACATTCCCGGACCGTACGCGCAGGACATTTACACCGTCCTGCTCGGCGGCACGGTCGTTGGCAGCATCGACAACCAATACCGCGGCGAGTGCAAGCTTTACGCCGGTGACGGATGGGAGCGCAAAACGCTCGGCATCTTTCAGTCACTGTCGGATGCACAAGCCGCCGCTCACCAGCACTGGTCATAAAGGCAACGCGCCTCGCCAACCGGCGGGGCGCAACCAGACAAGGATACACCGATGGACAACATCAGAAACTCAACGCTGGCACTGTTCGCTGAGCGGCATCGCCTGAACAAGCTTTACCGCCGTCACGAGGCAAATCGGAAGCGGCAGTGGACTAGGTACTGCAATCTGGTTCGGCGCCACGAGTTCAATCCCAGCGCTGACTTGGCACGCAAGAAAGACGCAGCGTATGCAGCGTACAGTCGTGCGTTTGCCAAATCGGAAGCTTCATATGAAGCATTCTGCAGACAGGCTGACGCAACGGATGCCGCTTACGACCGTGACATCAAAGCCGCCTAAACCTACTGACAAGGATACAGCAATGGAACAGACAACACTGCACCGCATCACCGGTCGAGCACAGTTTTGCGGACCGACTGCAATTTCAGCACTCGCTGGCGTCAAGTCCTGCTCGGCGGCGGCGGTAATTCGCCACATGTTCGACCGCAAGCGCGTAACTGGCACCGCCCCGGCCGAGCTTGTTGTCGCAATGAAATGGTGGGATTACGAGGTCGTCGAGTGGATGGCAGCACCCAAGTACAGACTGTTTGGCATCGAACATCCGCAAGGGACTCTCTATCGCCACGCTTCAGACACTGTCCGCAAGCTGCCGGCGACCATTCGTGGCAAGTCTTTGGGCAAGCTGCTCGCCGAACGACCGTCCGGTCTTTGGGCAATCGCCGCAAGCAACCACTGGATTGCCTTTGCGGATGGGCAAGTTGCCGACAGCGGACACTGGTTCGGACGGAAGCCGGTCGAATGGGACATTTCAAATCCTGCATGCGACAGCGTCAGGTTGAAGCGACTGAAGTACGGCTTCCGATTCAGCAAGAAGGGCGGATGATAATGGCACTGGAAACCTATTCAGCGTTGGCAGGCACGGCGTTCGATCTCGATGCAATTTGTGACGACCATGTGCTGGTCGATGAGGGAAAGCGCGGCGGTTGGCAGTATGTCACGGCGGCGGCATTCAAGCGGTTCATGACCGACACTTGCGACTGGCGCGCCGGCATCCAGCCGTTCACTGCAAGCGGCGCCGAGACAGTGTACGGACATCGGCTGTCACAAGTCGAGACATTGACGGATGCCAATGTCACCGAGTCGTTCGATCCGCACGCCGACACTTGGACATTCTGGTTCAACGACAGCATCGGCGCATGGCAGCTGCAACGCCTGACAGAACAACAAATCACGGCAATCACAGGAGGCAAGAAATTGGAGACATATGCTGCGCTAGGCGGCGCGCCGTTCGATCTCGATGACATCGACCAAGGCATGGTCGTTATTGACGAGGGATGGCATCTCGGCGACCAATGGGTCGTTGATGCCGAGGCGTTCAAGCGGTTCATGCGTGCAACTCAATCGTGGACTGGCAGTGTCCGTCCATACGACAACGACCGCAACCGCAACCGGACTGAGTTCGGCAACCAGCTGGTTGCCATTCAGAAGGACAAATCCGGCATCGAGCTGGAAGCCGATGTCTGGCTATTTCACTTCAACTGCGACAAGGGACATTGGGAAATTGACATCGATTTCTACGACCCATGTGGCACCGAGACGGAGATGGAGGCGTGGCTTGACGAAGGACAGGGTTACGCGCTTGAACCGGAATTCCTTGACTGGGATGACGATGCACTTGAACCTGAAACACTGTAGAGGAACCTGACTATGAAAGCACAAATCAAATCGATGGCCATTGAGGCAGCCGTGAAATCCGGCGCCGACCATGACGACACAAGCTGGCTTGACCAGCTTGACCATGTCACCGTGAAAGTGACCAAACACCCGTCCGCAGTCGAGCAGATGACGCGCTACGAGTGGAATGACGGATCGGCAATAGTGGACAGCTACGGCGTCTGGGCCCACGGCATCCACCAACACTGGCTGCGTGATGTAGCCGTGATGCATGCGTTGACAGTGGAACAGCGATGGAAACATCGAATCGAGTTCTTTGTCGACAACGGTTCAGGCGCCATGCCGTTGCATTGGACAGGACCAAAGATCGTTGCCACGATCATACGCATGACCGACAGTTGGGAAAGCGCGCTGGGTGTAGCGGGGTGGAGCAGAACACGGGATCCGATTGAGGATGCAGAACGGATTGTCGGCGCAACCGGCGATCTGTTCGATGTCATCCAGCTGGCGCAACATCACGCAAACAACAGTCTGGTCTGCTTCACCGTGCAAACCGTCAACGACATCCACATCGTTCATCCGAAGAGCGCATAACCATGACCGACCATGCCTGCGAACTGCAAACCGCCACGAGTGCAGCGTTGAAAGCTGCATGGCGTGTTGACGCATTCTGGAACGACCCAGTCAAATGGCGTTCGAACCCAGCGCGTGGACACGCCTTGGAGCAATCGCTCGAGGAGGCCAAGACGCTGCTTAGGGAAATCTGCGACAGGCATGGTCGCCAATTTGACGATGTGTTCAAACCGAACACATGTCCGATTTGCGGTTGCACCGCATATCCATACGGCTAGCAGAGGAGCCGATGCGACAATGGAACAGCCTGACGCGTTACCGCACATCTTAGGATTAGAGGCGCGTCAGGATAGAGAGGGCAGGCGGTGCGTAATCATTATGATGCCTAATTGTCGCAACCTCTGCAACAACCTGATAGGAGACAAGACATGATAACATTCGCTGAGGCCAAGAAGATGCGCACATACCTCTGGGAAACATACGGTGACGCGCATGACTATTGCGGCGCCTATTGCGCCGATGAGGAGTTCGATAAGCTGCTTGCCAGACCAACAAAGGCGATGGCGCGGCAAATGTATTTGGACCAGATTTGCTATTGGTTTCAGGTTGGACCGGAAGACAACACCAAGTCGCCGCACTGTTGGTACGAACCGCCGTCAACCGGATGGGGCGAACCGCTGAAGTTCGACATGCCCTATGCAATGAACAAAGATCCGGAGTTGAAGCGGATCTATCGCCGCGTGGTTATGGGAGAAGACGAGTGAAGACTAGAACCGACATCCGGCCGAGAGAGTTGGTTGATGCAATGCAATCGGCGCTCAATGCAATGGGGGCATTCAATCGTCACATGGAGCGCGGCACAATGACGCTGGCGCATCGAGACAGACTAGCAAGAGCACTGCTCAGGGTTGAAGCGGCGGCGCGCAAACAGCGTGCTGGCATTGGCACAATGTCGGTCGGCGCTGAATACAAGTTGTCTGGTTCTGACACACTGCATGTCATCACCGCCGGTGCGCTGGATGACGAGATTGAGGGAATGATACAGTGAAGTCGGTCGAGACAAAGCACGGACAGATCGAGTATGAGTTCGTTGGCAACAACCCTACCAGATGGGTTGCCTGCTACAAAGTCCGCTTGACAACCATGTTAGACGGCGGCGAATGGCACACGGTCGCAATTTCACGATACTACACGCCGGTGCTTGTGCTGTACAATGAGTATGTCAATCCGGCATGGACATTGGACGCTGGCAAGGCGATTGCCAGAGCCGAGGGAATTGCGCCATGTCGTTGAACAAACCAGAGCTGAAATACATAGTATCATTCCCAGATTGGCAGACATGATGTTGACAGCGCCATTCCCGTACACCGGCGGCAAGCGCCGAGTGGCTGAAACCGTCTGGGAGCGGTTCGGACATGTCGGCAGGTACATCGAACCGTTTGCCGGTTCACTAGCCGTTCTTTTGGCAAATCCGCAACCGCCGAACATCGAAGTCGTCTGCGATCTCGATTGCATGATAGCCAACTTTTGGAGGGCGATTGCCGCCGATCCCGAACAAGTGGCGCATCACGCGGACTGGCCAACATTCCATACGGATCTGACGGCAAGGCACAAATGGCTGGTCAACCGCCGCCAGCTGGTTCAACAGAACTGCAACGATGACGCCGAATGGTTTGACCCACAGGTTGCCGGTTGGTGGGTGTGGGGCATATCGCACTGGATAGGAGGAGGGTTCTGTTCGGGAAACAGCTCGTCCACACAGATACCGCGTGTCAAGCATGACCGCGGCGGCGGTTCAGGCGTCTCGGCGCAACGCAGGAACATTCCGACAGAACAGATACCGCGGCTTGACAGTCGCGGCGGCGGACAGGGCGTGTCAGTGCAACGGACAACCATACCGGATGCAATACCATGCGTGAACCACCGTGCTGGTTCGAGAGGCGTGTCAGTGCAACGACAGAACATCCCAGAGAAGCGTCCGCATGTGTCCATACGCGGCGGCGGACAGGGCGTATCGGCGCAACGCATTGAAGTTCCAAACAAGCGTCCGCTGGTCAAGCCGTCTGGCGGCGGCAGCGGCATCTCCGTTCAACGGCGGAGCATTCCCGACAAGCGACCCATTGTGTACGATGGCGATGGCGGACGCGGCGTAAGCGTGCAACGCAAGAACATTCCGAGCGGGAAACGACCGATCGTACACCATTCTGGCGGCGGCGCAGGCGTCTCAATGCAAAGACAGCAAATCCCACATGTCAACTCGTCATCCGGCGGACGCGGCGTGAGCGTGCAACGGACACCCATAAGGGACATCCGACCGCATGTAGGCCACACTGGCGGTGGCACTGGCGTCTCGATGCAGCGATCGGAGTTTACTAGCGGCATCAATCCTGAACACCGCGGCGAGCGGCTTGTTGACTGGTTCACGATCCTCGCCACACGCCTGTCCAAATGCGTTGTTCTATGCCGTGGCTGGCAGTCAGCCGTCTCGCCGACAATGCTCGGCAACACATCCACGCAGGAAACTGACACTGCGATCTTTCTCGACCCGCCATACCGCACAAGCGGAAACCGACGCGCACAGTCTCTATACGACAGCGACTTTGATGGCAGTTCGGAGGACACGGCAAGGTCATCATATGACTGGGCGGTCGAGAATGGAGATAGGTACAAAATAGCCTATTGTTGCAGGGTTGGCGACTTCCCAGTGCCTGACGGATGGACAACCACGGAGAAGAACATGGTCGGATACCGGCGCAACCGGTCCGGCGATGACCAAGTGATGTTTAGTCCGCGATGCCGCCGACTGGAACACCAAATGTCGATGTTCGATTGAGGAGACGCACAATGAAATACGATCTCGGTGAGGAACTGCTATGGATTGCAGTTTACCAGCTGTCGTTTGTAGCCGGCATGAAACTGGTTTCCAGTCACCATGTTCCATGGTGGTTCATCATCTTGCTGTCATGGCCACTCTGTTTTGCGTTCGGCGGCGCACTGGCATACCTCTGGCGCACGCGGCCGAGGCAGGATACTAGTTGACACGCCGGTGGGAATGGTTAGCACTGCTAAACACGCTGCATCTGGCAGCGCATGTTAACTATAAACTAGGAACTGGAATGAGCATAACAATCAGCACTCCTTTGCACCGTGAAATGATACAGTTACCAGATGGGCAAGTGTACGAGGCATCTCGGCAAGTGTCTAAATCGGAAGCATGCGACATCCTGACAAGGGTGTTGCGCAACAAAGGCAGGCGGCAAGAAAAGTTTGTGACAGACATTGCACGCAATCATCCCGCAATTGTGGCTTGGTCAGAAGAATGCTGCGTGTTCGACAAGAATGCATCCGTGGCTTTCAACGATCTGTTCGTGGCTTTCAACGCGTGGGTTAAGGACACCGATGGAGGAAATGAACATCTCTATGCAGCCAACATATTCGCGGGACTATTCCTTAGACTGTTTCCGTCAGTAAGAAGAATTAAACATGGCATCAAGAGGGATGGGAAATCACTAACAAGATACAGCGGAGTAAGGCTTAAGAAGCCTGACTGACGCTGGCTTTGATCCGCACGGCATAATGCCGTAATATCAGAACCCTCGCGGCTTGTGACAGGGACGCGAGGGTTCATCCGTTAGACAGACAGGACATAACATCATGCAAAACAACAGTCAAGACTTCACTGTTGAACGCGTCCATGCGGCAACATGGCTATACGGCATGGGAGCGCATTTCGTGCTTCTTATGCGGTCGCCAGACAAAGGCATTGCCAAGCGTCCACGGACGGAATGGCGCGATAATAGACCAACGCAGGCAGATGTCATTGCGGACATTCGAGCCGGAATGAATGTCGGCATCAAGCCGGGCTCTCTACAGTGCATGGTCGTCGACATCGACACGCCAAAAGACGCTCCGTTGGACGATGCAGTCGAGATCGTCAAGCGTGCGCACCGCCGGCTTTGGGACTGGCATGAACCAATCGCCTCGATACATAGCAGCAGCGAGCGAGGCATGCATGTCTGGTATCGAACGCCGGCGAGGAGCAGCATAGGCAACGCCAAATGGTCGGTTGACGGCGCGGGCGGTGCGGACAGCGGCGACATTCGAGCGAACGCTGGATATGTCATCATGTGGGACATCGTTGCAACCGCCAACCAGCTGAAACGCAATTTTGCATCCGCAACACCCATTGAGTTCAAAGAGTTCTCAAGTCGCTTCTTGCTCAAATCCGGCGCTAAACGAACGCAAGGCAAGACCAAAGCCGGCGGACACACGCTCGGCAAGGACTTCGGCAAGGACTGCGAGTATTTGGCAAGCCAGACAGCCGGCGACCGCAACAACCTGCTCAATCGGATTGCGTTCGCGTGGCACAAGAAGGGTGCGCTGAAGGACGAGGCGCGGCGGCGGCGGTTGGCGGAAGCGGCGGCGGCGGCAGGCCTCGCGGCGGACGAGACGGAGGCAACGCTGGCATCGGCAACGGCAACGGACGGCATGGACGCGGCATTGGCGGCGGCGGCTGTAGGCCACTTGGGAGCGGCTCACTGCTTTGCCATGAAGCACGGCGCTGACTACCAGTTCAACCACACACGCAAAATCTGGATGCGTTGCGACAACGGCATCTGGCAGACGGACGAGACAGCACAAGCAGCCGCCGATTGCATCGACATCGTGAAGGAGATGGCGGCAAATCTGGACAATCCCACTGCCAAGAGCGTGTCAGCGCTGTATTCAGCCGGTTTCCGTGAGGGTGCATTGAGGCAGGCATCCGTGTTGCGTGCGCTGGCGGTTAGAGAAACCGACTTCGACACACACGCACACATGGCGTTGCTGCCGGACGGCAACGCTATCAATCTGGACACCATGGAAATACTCACCGACATCAACGACATTCGACCGCTGTTGCTGACAGACAGAAGCCAGTTAGGCGTCATTCCAAACCGCACCATGTCATGCGACATCACCAAGTCTTTCTTGTTCGATGGTCTGCTGGGAGAATACGCGGTGGACGACCGTGACGACATCATGGATTGGCTGCTAGCGTTCATTGTCTCGATGGTTCGCGGCGAGGGTTCATGTGAGCGGTTTCTGTTCATTCAGGGTCTGCCCGGGACAGGCAAATCGACATTCGTGGGACTGTTGCAGCACATCGGCGGACGGTCCCAAACCACCGTCTCTGCCAAGAATGTTGTCAACAAATACCCTACACACCCAGAATGGATTGCTGGCCTGTCCGGATACCGGCTAGCCGTTATCAACGAGTTGCCGGAATATGGCGACTTCACAAGCAGCGATCTCAATGTGTTGGTATCATCCGAGACAGTGCAATGCCGCTTCATGTACGGCAACTCATTCAACCTAACGCCGGTGCTGTCATTGGTCGTTGCCGGCAACACTCGACCGCGCATCCCTGAAACAAGCGGATTGCTTCGGCGAATGACGCTCATTGAGGCGAACAAGCAGCCGGCTGTTGTCGACCTAGATTTGCTTGACAAGATGAAAGCAGAAGCCGGCGGACTGTTGCACTGGGCATTGGAGATGCATGCCGACACATGGAGGGACCGGCTGCACGCAACGCCGAACTGCCTTGCAGCTGGCGTGCAAACCTACAAGACGGACGGCAACCCATTCTCGGCGTGGATTGCTGACGAGTGCGTTGTCGATCGTGGCAATACCAATCTTAGGAGCAGCCAGAAAGAGCTCTATTCCAGCTATCAGGCATGGTGTGAGGAGCAGGGTGTTAACCGTCCACTGGCAGCCAACCATTTCAGCAGGCAATTGAATTTGCTGCTAGGCAGCCAGTCAGGCGTCAGGAACCGTGCAATGCGTGACCACATTCGAACTGGCATTGCGCTCAATAGCACGGCGCAAGGACGCAACTGGATTTCTTTGAACAATGTCCGAGAAGAAGATGTTCCATTCTAGCTTGCCAGATAAGAGCCAGATCAATGCCAGATAAAGACTTAGTTTATCTGGCAGGCATGAAAGTGTTGGTTACCGACACACCCAATCCTATGTTTGGAGACAGCTTGCCAGATAAGCCAGATCATTCTCAAAAGTTTCATATGAATGAACATGACAATTGGCATAAGTCGATCAAGAGTCCAGAGAAATAACAATAGGGCGATTTATCTGGTTTATCTGGCAGGCCTGCCTGAAACATGCTGGCAAAGCGTTGGCTGGCCAACACCTGAATTGCATGCCATGCAACTAT
>MKWU01001437.1_pt1 | contig 40958 bp, 45 predicted proteins | sample 809101 | NCBI WGS metagenome assembly MKWU01 (sample SAMN05860141, study PRJNA318959) | sponge metagenome | host: Aplysina aerophoba | place: Slovenia: Piran, Adriatic Sea, Gulf of Piran | collected 2013-05-07
GGAGGGAGACCCCCGGCTGTTGGGCTAACAGCATGAATTCGTGGCGTTGAGACATGGGCGACACCTCTTTCCAAGGCATGGCGCTCCTCCTTTTGGGGTGAAGCCCTGCAGCTTAAAGTGTTCACCATGTCTCCGAACAGGTGTAAACCATGTCCCCGGTCTATACACATGGGTGAGGGGGGCATGGTCAACGAATGAGCCCCTCTACGGTTTTTCGTGATCGATCCTTCACGTCCAACCAATCACGCAACCGGTCTCCGAGGACGTTGCTGGCGAGGACCACGCCCATCAGGGCCACGCCCGGGGCGATGACCATGTGCGGGGCGACCAGCATGTACCGCGTGCCGTCCCGGATCATACTGCCCCAGGAGGCCGCGGGCGGTTGCACGCCTAACCCTAAAAACGACAGCCCGGCTTCGCCAATGACCACGCTCGCCATCCCGAAGCTGGCTTCCACGATCAGCGGGGCGCTGATGAGCGGGAGGAGATGGCGGGTGATGATGAGCGAAGGGGAGGTGCCGATCGCCACGGCGGCGTGCACGTGATCACGTTCTTTCACGGAGAGGACTTGTGCGCGGGCGAGCCGGGCGTAACCCACCCAACTCACGACCGACAAGGCAATGACCACGTTGTCGATGCCCGGTCCCATGACGCCGGCCAGGGCAATGGCCAGCAGGATTCCGGGGAAGGCGAGAAAGACATCGATGATGCGAACGAGGAGCAGATCGAGCCATCCTCCGACGTACGCGCCAACGGTGCCGAGCAGGCTGCCGAGGATCAGCGAAATACCGACCACGACCACGGCCACGAGAAAAGACGTTCTTGCCCCCACCAGCAAGCGATCGAAAATCGGTCGGCCCAGGTCATCGTACCCCATCCATTCGTCCGGGCTTCCGGACACGAGGATATGCTGCAGATCGATGGCGTTCGGCGAAAGCGGCAGCAGGGGGGCCAGGAGCGCGACAAGGGCCCAGAGCAGGATGATCGCGAGGGGTACCCGGATGCGCCTCATGGCCGGCCTCCGATCCGGAGGCGAGGGTCGACCCGTGCATAGGCCAGATCCGTGAGCACGTTCAACACCACGTAGGCCACGCTGATGCACAACACGGTGGCTTGCACCACGGGGTAATCGCGGCGGTGAATGGCTTCGACGACCAGGGAGCCGATGCCCGGCCAGGAGAACACGGTTTCGGTAATGACGGCCCCGCTGAGTAACGCCCCGAGTTGCAAGCCCACCAGCGTGATCACGGGGAGCAATGCGTTTCGTAAGCCGTGTCGAACAATGACGCTCCACTCGGGAAGCCCTTTCCCTCGCGCGGTACGCATGAAGTCTTCATTCAGGACTTCCAGGAGGGCGCTGCGAATCATGCGCGAGAGAATGGCCGCCAGTGCCGTGCCCAGGGTCAGGGCCGGCAATACCAGCGAGGCGATCCCGTCTCGCCCGCTCACGGGGAACCAGCCCAGCCACAACGCCCCGACCAGAATCAGCATGGGCCCCATCCAGAAATTGGGAATCGAGACGCCGAACAGGGCAAGCCCCATGGCCCCGGTGTCCCACGCGGTCTCTTTTTTCACGGCGGCCAGGACGCCGAGCGGAACGGCCAACAACAGGGCCACCAGGAGCGCCGCGACCCCGAGTTCAACGGTGGCCGGCAGCCGTTCGAGCAGCAGGTCGCGGACCGGACGTTTGGAGTAGAGCGAGGTCCCCAGGTCGAATTGACCCAGGTGTGCCAGGTATCGGCCGAATTGCACGTGGAGCGGCTGATCGAGTCCCAAGGCCCGTTGCAGGGCTTCTCTGTCCGCGGGGCGCGCCGATTCGCCCAACATGACTTCCACGGGATCGCCGGGAACCAGGTGGAGCAGAAAAAAGACGAGGCACACGACCCCGAGCACGACGGCGAACGCCGTCAGGACCCGTGATATGAGAAATCGGATGAACACGTTCGGTTACGACGCGTCAGGTGATGAACGGCGTATCCGCGCCAAGCCGTCATAATTGCCGTCCCTGGCCATGGTAAAGCCTTCGATTTCCCGGCGGGCGATGAAGATATGGTCTTCGTACCACAAGGGCACGTACGGCAGCGCGTCAGCCAGGTGATGCTGGAGTTGAACGTACCACCGTTGTTTGGTTTCGAGATCGGGAGCCGCACGCGCCAGGTCGATAAACGCGTCGGCCCGTGTACTGCGGAACCGGCCGCGGTTCGCCCCGTGTGGGGGAACCGACTCGCTGTGGAATACGTAATCGAAAATATCGGGGGTTTGGATGCCCACCCACGCCAGGCTGTACATCTGGAATCTTCCGGCCTTGATGTCTCCGTAAAACGTGCCCCAATCGTAACTGCGCAAGTCCACGGCAATCCCGACTCGTTGCAGTTGATGTTGAAGAATGGTGGCGAGACGGATCCGAAACGGATCGCTTGAGGTTTTGTAGACGATCCGGGCCGGATCCTCGGGGGAATAGCCGGCCTGGTGCAACAACGTTCGTGCTTGCTCCGGATCATACGTGATCGGGTCGAGATCCTGCGCACCGGCCCAATGTTCGGGCGGCAAGAGCGATTGGGCCGGTCTGGCCGCGTCGTCCAGGACGTATTGGATGATCTCTTGGCGATTGATGGCATGGGCAATGGCTCGCCGGACGAGTGCCTGTTGGGTCACGGCGTCTTCCAAATTGAATCCGAGGTACGAAAAGTTCGTGCCGGATGTTCGTTGAACCTTCAGTGTCCGGTCCTTGTCCAGGTAGTCGACGAGTTCCGGGGGCAGATCGTTTTGGAGCATGTCGATTTCTCCGGCCATCAGTTTTAACGTCCGTACCGTGGGATCCGGGACCGTGATGAATTCAAAGCGTCGTCGATCCCGAATCCTGAGAAGGTGGAGTCTCGTCTCATCCGGTCGTGCCAGGAAGGAAAACGGCCCGCTTCCGACCGGGTGTTCGTGGAGCGGATGGTGTGTGGCGATCAGGCGTGCCGGCACAATGCCGATGACGAGATAACCGGGAAAGAGCGGTTCCGGCCGGTGAAGAAAAAAATCGAGGCTCGTTTTGTTGCGAGCGGCGATGCGGTCGATGACGGCCAACGGGGCGCGATGCGGAGAGGCGTTGTCCGGATTCAGAATAAAGTCATAGGTGGCTTTCACGTCGTAGGCGGTGAGCACACTGCCGTCATGGAACGGATGATCGTTCGTCTTGAGTTGAAAGCGATAATGCGTGGGCGAGAGCTGTTCCCAATCGGCCAAGGACGGAACGGGTTCGAATGCGTCGTCGAAATCCACCAACCGGTCATAGAGCAGGCGGTTGATGCGGGCTGACGTCGCATCCGTGGCAAAACGCGGATCGAGGTTCGCGGGCGCGCCGGACAGACCGAAGCGGAACGCGTCGGAAGCGGGGTCCGCACACGCCGCACCGAGAACAATGAGTGCGAGCGCACACAGTCGTTTCAGGTCGAACATTGTTTCCCCTCACCCCGGCCCTCTCCCTCAAGGGGAGAGGGAGAAAATAGTAGCGTAACCTGACGGCTAACAGAATACCCTTAAGTGTAAATTTTATTCAATCCTAAAGGTGAGGTGCGGTGCGTGCGTGAGCCCATGGTCTGTTTTGTGCTTTTTGTGCTACATTGAACACGAAAATTTCGTGAATGGTGGAGAAGCCTTAACACCAACGAAACACAGAAGAAACATAGAGCCAATAGAATTTCACGTGCAGGCTTGCGGCCCGCACCTCAAGGGATATGAAAATGTTCAGTCATTCGTTGACACGTTCGGTCTTTTTCCCCTCCTTTGTAAGGACGGGAACTTTTTCCGAAGAAGGAAAAGTTGGGAGGTAGAGGCATCTATTCCCCTCCTTTGTAAGGAGGGGTAGGGGAGGTAGAGGCATTTGCAGTCACCCGACGCTCCGACTCTACCCCACCTGGCCTCCCCTTACAAAGGGGAGGGAAAGGGGAGGGAAAGGGGAGGGGAAAACCCCGGTAGTCCCCACTCAAGCTGACCATGCTGTCAACGAATGACTGAACACACACGGAAATGACAAAAGAGACTATTTCCATACGAATGACCGGTTCGGGGTGCCCATGGCTTTGAAAGCCTTAATCGTGGATGATGAACAGGCGATCGTTGACTTGGTTCGTCACCACTTGGAAAAAGAAGGACTGTCCTGTATCGAGGCGTTTGAAGGCGAAACGGCGCTGCAACTCGCCCGGACCGAACGCCCGGATCTGATTGTGCTGGATCTCATGTTGCCCGGTATCGACGGGTTGGAAATTTGCCGGTTGCTTCGCCGGGATCGGGCCCTCGTCAACGTGGCGATTATCATGTTGACGGCCAAAGCCGAAGAGGTCGATCGAGTGGTGGGCCTGGAGATGGGGGCGGACGATTACCTGGTCAAACCGTTTTCCCCCAGGGAATTGGTGGCTCGGATCAAGGCGGTATTGCGGCGGGGGCGTGATGCGCAAACGGGCGGCATCAGGCGAATCGGGACGCTTGAAATCGACGAAGCGAAACATCAGGTTCGGGTTGCAGCCGGTCTCATCGACCTGACGGTCAAGGAGTTTGATCTGCTCCGTGCGCTGATCCAAGCCAACGGCCGGGTGTTGAACCGGGAGCAGATTCTGGAAATGGTCTGGGGATACGCCAATGCCGTGGAGATCGAATCGCGGACGGTGGACGTGCACATCAGACGTCTTCGGGAAAAACTCAAAGATGAAAGTCACCGGATCGTGACGGTCAAGGGTGTGGGCTACCGCTTCGAGGAAGAAGGATAGACCTGTCCTGAGCCCTTCGACTGCGCTCAGGACAGGTGTAGCGTCAGCGGAGTCGAAGGATGAGGAGGCACCGACGTTGAAGGGCCGGTTGATTTCCCGTTTGGGTTTGTTCTTCAGTTTCATGACGTTGGTCGGCATGGGGGCCATGTGGCTGTTGACTTCTTTCGGGTTCACCGGCGGAACCCTCTGGGTCGGGGGTCTGGTGGTAGCCGTGTTGGGGTTCCCTTTTGGCGTGTGGTTGGGCCGGCGGCTTTTGCAACCGGTCCATGAAATCGACATCCGGGCGGAGCGGCTGTTGCAGGGATGGCGCGAGCAGGACAAGCCAATCGACGAAGATGAATTGAGCGGCTTGAGAAAGGCGTTGGATTACATCACGGCTTACCCCCGGACACGGGTTGAAGTCCTGGAGTCCGAACGGGCCAAAGGCACGGCTATTCTCGACAATATGATCGAGGGCGTGATCGCCCTGGATGGGCAAGGGTACGTGATGCTCATGAATCCCGCGGCGCGCAGGATTCTCGACGTTGCTCAGGATCAGGGAGAACGGCGCACCCTCTTGGAGGTCGTCAGGGACAAGGGATTGGCCGATTGGGTGGAGATGTGTCAGGCCCTCGACACTGCGGAGCCGTGCAAGCGGGAAATCGAGAGTCATTTGCCGTCCCTGAGAATCATCGAGGTGAATGCCATGCCCATGCCCATGCCTTTGTCGTCGGAGCGCCGGGGCTTTTTACTCGTCTTGCACGACATCACCGAACTCCGGCGGTTGGAAAAAGTCCGCGCGGAATTCGTGGCCAACGTGTCCCATGAGCTGCGTACGCCGTTGACGGCCATCAAGGGCTACCTGGAGACCGTCCTCGATGAAACCAAATTGGAATCGGATACGCACCGGCGATTTCTGGAGGTGGCGAACAGCCATGCGGAACGCATGGGGCGCTTGATCGACGACCTGCTGAACCTGTCCGATATTGAGACGGGCAAAGTGGTCCTGGACCCAACTCCCATCAGTCTCGGGGCCTTTGTGCAGGACGTCTCGGCGATGTTCGAGAAAGATGCCGCGAAGAAAGACGTGAAGCTTGTCAACCGGATTCCACCCGATTTATGTGTGCAGGCCGACCGGGACCGGCTCTCTCAGATTCTGGTGAACCTGGTCGATAATGCGGTGAAGTATACGCCGAAAGGGGGAACGGTCAGTTTGCTCGCGGCGAAAATGGACATCCGTCAAATTCGTATCACGGTCCGGGATACGGGGCAGGGTATTCCGCCAAACGATCTGTCTCGCATTACGGAACGGTTTTACAGGGTCGATAAAGCACGTGCCCGCGTGGAAGGCGGCACCGGCCTCGGTCTCGCCATCGTGAAACATTTGGTGCAATTGCACGGCGGCACGCTTCACATCGAGAGTGAATACGGCAAGGGCACGACGATCGAAGTTCTGCTTCCGGCCTCGCAACTCCAACCCGCCTGCTAGCTGGTCGGGTTACGCTACCTCGATCTACGGTCTCCTCTCCTTCTGTCATCCTCGACATTTTTAATCGAGGATCCAGGGTCTTTGCTTTTTCCTTCGTTCGCAAAAATCAGAGACGCTGGATTCCCGCGTGCGCGGGAATGACAGACTAGGGGAAGGTTCTCTCCCATGGAGAGAGGGTCGAGAAAATTAACGGACGTGTAACCCTTCTCATATGTGACTGCAATACGCTCCCCGTATAGTGCAGACGTCCATTCCGTGTGAACACGGCCGTTTCGTTTGGCAGACCGGCAGGGCCGAAGCAGGAGGGCATCCGGGTAGCCCCTTTCGCTTAACAATTTCGTAACCTACTTTTTACGCCCGGGAAACATTCAACCGTTAGAGTAGGCAACTGCCAGGGAACGGTACCGCAAATACATTCTTCAGAAGGAGGGTTGCAGCATGATGAGACGTTTCGTCTTGGCACACGACACAAGTCGTTTTTTCAGTAAGAGGATTGTATCCATGAGTTTCCTTTTCCTGGCAATCGGTATTGGCAGTGCAATCCAGAGTGGGGCGGCTTCCGACTCGATGGTGGACCCGGCCTGGAAAAGCTATAGTCAGGTGAGCGGGGTGTCCGGGAACCTGAACAGCATTGGGTCCGACACTCTCAACAATCTCATGACCCTGTGGGCCGAAGGGTTCAGAAAAGAATATCCCAACGTGAAGATTCAAATCGAAGGGAAAGGCTCCAGCACGGCGCCCCCGGCCCTCATTGAAGGGACGGCTCAGGTGGGGCCGATGTCCAGGCAAATGAAAGCGAAAGAGATGGACAAGTTCGAAGCGAAATTCGGCTATAAAGCCACCAGTTTCCCCGTGGCCGTCGATGCGCTGGCCGTGTACGTCAACAAGGACAATCCCGTGAAATGTCTCAGTATGGAAGAGGTGGATGCCGCGTTTTCAAAAACCCGGAGGCGCGGGCATTCCGTGAATATCGATACGTGGGGGAAAGCGGGTCTTGATGGGAACTGGAAAAGCACGAGGGTGAGCCTGTACGGTCGAAATTCAGCCTCGGGGACCTACGGGTTTTTCAAGAAGAAGGTGTTGAAGAAAGGCGATTATAAGGATGAGGTCAAGGAGCAACCCGGCTCGGCTTCCGTAGTGCAGGGCGTGACGGAGGATCGTGGTGGGCTAGGATACAGCGGCATCGGGTATCGGACCTCGGGCGTCCGGGCGATTCCGTTGTCGGCCAAGAGCGGCGCCGGGTGCTATGACCCGACGTTTGCCAACGCCTCCGTCGGCAAGTATCCGTTGGCGCGGTTCCTCTACTTGTACGTGAATAAAGCTCCGGGGAAACCGCTGCCGCCGTTGGTCTCGGAATTCCTGACATACGTGTACAGCACAGCGGGACAGAACATCGTCATCAAGGACGGCTATTTCCCTTTGCCGCAAACCTTGATAACCAAGAAATTGGACGAAATGCAATAGGTCTTGGCTTTAGCCGTCAATCCCTTTCCCATGAACCAGGCTGACCTCACAACAAATCAGGTTGAGCCGGCTTCCCCTCCAGCGCCGTCGGTCCGGGTGGCCGCCCGGACGTGGCGGCGTTGGGTCGATTCGGGCGCACGGGTCGTGATCACCCTTGGAGGGTGGGCGACCATTTTTAGCATCTTCGGCATTTTTGCCTACCTGTTTATCGAAGTGGCTCCGTTGTTTTACGCTGCTTCCTGGACCGAATCGAGTTCCGTACACATCGACCCGGTCGATGCCGCCGGTCAGCAGCCGGAACATGTCGCCGTCGGAATCGATGAATACAGGGAAGTGGGCTACGTGCTCCGAAATGGCGACATTTCGTTCTATGCGTTTCCCGCGGGGACCCCGATACCTCTCAAGTCCGAACCTGATTTCGAGAACGGGGACATGACCGCGCTGGCGCGCGCTCCGGGGAAAAATCATACCTATGGACTCGGGACGGAAACCGGCCGGGTCATTCCCTTCTACGTGACGTTTAGAGTCACGTTCGAGGATGACGTCCGAACCATCGAACCGGTGGTGACCACGGGCGAGCCGTTTGAGGCTGTCCCGACCGGTTCCCCCATTGCGCGACTGGCCTACCGGGAGACGGAGAGCGGGCCCATCGCCGCGGCCTTGACCGGGTCGGGACGCTTGTTCCTCACCAAGATGCAGGAATCGGAGGCGGAGGGGCTGTTTGCGCTGGAAACGGAATCGGAACTCCTTCAGGCCGAGATCATTGATGAGGGCGTGGTGGAGCTGTCCGTGCTGCTCCTGGACGACTTGGGGGAAACCCTGTTGGGTGGTACGAAGGACGGCAGGTTGCTGTATTGGGACATTCGGGACATCCAAAGCCCGAGGCTGATGGGGATGTATTCCGCCGGCACGTCCATCACCGCCCTTTCCTATCTCATCGGGGACCGGTCCATCGTGGTCGGTACGGAAAAAGGGACGGTCTCCGTCTGGATGTCCGTGATCGATCCTGACGTGGGAGGTGATCCGCGTCTTGAAAAGATTCGGGACCTGGCTTCGCATAACGGGGCCGTGAGCGCCATTTCCCCTTCGCTACGGGACAAAGGATTTCTCACGGCGGACGTCTCCGGCGGCGTGGCCGTTCATCATTCGACTTCCGATCAGACGCTCATCCAAATCCCCGGGAACGGGTCCGCCATTGTCGCTGCCATGTTTGCGCCGAAAACCGACGGCGTCGTGGTGCTCGATGATTCGGGACGGCTGACCACCTATGACATTGAGAATGAGCATCCCGAATCCACGTTTTCATCCCTGTTCTTTCCGGTACTCTATGAAGGGTACGAAGAGTCCCTCCACATCTGGCAATCAACCGGTGGCTCCGATGCGTTCGAGCCGAAATTCGGCTTATGGCCGATCATGTTCGGCACGCTGAAAGGGACGATCTACGCGATGTTGCTGGCCACGCCGCTCGCCGTGCTGGGCGCGATCTATACCGCGATGTTCATGCGTCCCAATATTCGCGCGGTGGTCAAACCGGTCGTGGAGACCATGGCGGCCTTCCCGACGGTCGTGCTGGGATTCCTGGCCGGATTGTGGTTCGCGCCGTTGTTGGAAAAAATTTTCCCCGCCGTGGTGGGCATGTTTCTCCTGATACCCTTGGCCGTGGTGTTGGTCTGCGTCGGTTGGCAATTCCTGCCTTCACGCCTCAAGGGCCACTCGGGGAACGTGACGGAATTGGCGGCGTTCGTGGTGCTCCTCGTCGGAACGGTGTGGGTCTGTCTCCAGTTGAATCACCAGATCGAATCCTGGCTCTTCGATTCGAACTATAAAGAATGGTTACAGTCGACGTTCGGATTGGCGTACGACCAGCGAAACACGCTAGTCATTGCCTTTGCCATGGGCATGGCCGTGATTCCCACGATTTTCAGCATCAGCGAGGATTCGCTGAGCAACGTGCCGCCCCATTTGATTGCCGGATCATTGGCCCTCGGGGCCACCCCGTGGCAGACCCTGACGAAATTGGTCATCATTTCGGCGAGTCCGGGCGTGTTCTCCGCTCTCATGATCGGGTTGGGACGGGTCGTGGGAGAAACCATGATCGTGCTGATGGCGACGGGTAATACCCCGGTGCTGGACATGAACCTCTTCAACGGATTCCGAACCTTATCGGCGAACATTGCCGTGGAAATGCCCGAAGCCCCGCATGGAGGCACGCTGTATCGTCTCTTGTTCCTGGCCGGCCTCCTCCTGTTCGTGTTTACGTCCATCGTCAACACCCTTGCCGAAATTGTCCGGCAGCGGCTTCGGGCGCGATACAGTCAATTTTAAAGGGATTCCATGCCTGCCAGGATCAAAAAATTTCTCGACTCGGGGGCGCTGTTCATCTGGTTTTGCGGTACGGCGGTGGCCGCCTCGCTGCTTATGGTCGGCGGCGTCCTTCTCCTGATCATGATCAACGGCCTCGGGTTTTTCTGGCCGCATGCCCTTGTGGAACTGACACTCAAGGACGGCACGCACGTGTTGGGAGAACTGAAAGGGGAAGAAGTCATCCCTTATTCGGAGACGCCGGAATTTCCCGAAGGGAAAACCCGTGTGAGGCTGAAAGTCGGCAATCGTGACCTCTATGGTCTGGACTTCAGGTGGGTGGATACCGATCAGATCGTCTCGGCGGAATCCCCGAAAGACGTGGCGGCGTTTGAACGGCGGGAATGGGGGAACTTTTATGGCCGGATTCGAGAGGTCTCACGCGGCGAAGGCGTGGTCGCCACGGGCAATCAGGAAGGCTGGAAGGCGTTACAGCCCCTGATCGAGCAGGCCAATGACCTGCATGAGGAGATTGAACACCTGCAACGAGACGTCATCGGCGACATCAATTATGACATCGAAGAAACCCGTTTGAAAATCAGGGAGTTGGCATTACACGGTCAAGGTCAGGTCCCCGAGGTTGCGGAGCTTCAGGCCTCCACCGAACAATTGGAAACCCGATACCGGAAGCACGTGGAGACCCTTCGGACGTTGAGCCATCGACTCGACGAGTATTCCGTGGTTCTCGTCGAGACGAATGGCCGGGAGAAGCGCCTTGCGGTCGGCCAAATCGTGAAAGCCCTGCGTCCCAACGACATGGGCTTCGTCGAAAAGATTCTCCGATACTTCATGAATTTTTGGTCCGTGCTGAGCGAAGAACCGCGGGAAGCCAATACCGAAGGGGGCATTTTCCCGGCGATCTTTGGTACCGTCATGATGGTCTTGATCATGAGCGTGGCCGTGGTGCCGTTCGGCGTCCTGGCCGCATTCTACCTGCGGGAGTACGCGCGACAGGGGCTGATCGTTCGGGTGATTCGCATTGCCGTCAATAACCTGGCCGGCGTGCCGTCGATCGTGTTCGGCGTGTTCGGGTTGGGGTTCTTCGTGTACGCGGTCGGCGGGACCATCGATACCCTGTTCTATCCCGAAGCCTTGCCGACGCCGACGTTCGGCACGGGTGGCATTCTGTGGGCGTCGTTCACCCTGGCCCTCTTGACGGTTCCGGTGGTGATCGTGTCCACGGAAGAAGGGCTTTCCGCCGTCCCCCGGGAATACCGTGAAGGATCCCTGGCGTTGGGCGCCACCAAGTTTGAAAGCATGCTTCGCGTGATTTTGCCCTGCGCCTTGCCGGGCATTTTGACGGGACTGATCCTGGCGGTGGCGCGCGCGACGGGCGAGGTGGCCCCCCTGATGTTAACCGGGGTCGTCAAATTGGCGCCGGCGCTTCCCTTGGACCACCATTTCCCGTTTTTGCACTTTGAGCGCAAATTCATGCATTTGGGCTTCCATATCTTCGACGTGGGCTTTCAGTCCCCGAACGTGGAAGCGGCGAAGCCGATGGTGTACGTCACCACCCTGATCCTGGTGATGGTGGTCATTGGTCTGAATCTCAGCGCCGTGGCCCTTCGCAATTACATGCAGAAAAAATTCAAGGCGTCGGCGGTGTAAATTTCAACGGGTTTCAGTATCATGCATGCAGGGATTGACGCGTTATCAGAATCCCATCAGGCGGACACGCAGGTCCGCCCCTACGCGACAAAAACGCAGACGGCGGAACCAACCATGGCTTCTTCTGAACGTGCTCGAGACACCAACCCCAAAATCACGGTCGAGGATACCGACTTCTTTTACGGGGAGAAGCAGGCGCTGTTCAAAGTCGCCCTGACCGTCCCGACACATCAGGTCACGGCCTTTATCGGTCCGTCGGGTTGTGGAAAATCGACGTTGTTGCGGTGTTTCAACCGGCTGAACGATCTGGTTGAAGGGGCCCGCATCACCGGAAAGATTTGTCTTGACGGCAAGGACATTTATGCCCCGTCGGTGGACGTGACCGACCTGCGGACCAAGGTCGGCATGGTCTTCCAGAAAGTGAATCCGTTTCCCAAGTCGATTTACCAGAACGTGGTGTATGGGCCGCAGCTCCAGGGTGTCCGGCGTCGTTCCGTGCTCGACGGCATCGTTGAAAAGAGCCTGCAGGGCGCGGGCCTCTGGGAAGAAGTCAAAGATCGCCTGCATCACAGCGCGCTCAGCTTGTCCGGTGGGCAGCAACAACGCTTGTGTATAGCGCGGGCGTTGGCCGTCAACCCCGAAGTCTTGCTGATGGATGAACCTTGCTCGGCGCTTGATCCCATCTCGACCGCGAAGATCGAAGAGTTGTTGCATTCCTTGAAAGAGCAACTCACCGTGGTTATTGTCACGCACAATATGCAACAGGCCGCGCGCATCTCCGACCTGACCGGCTTTTTTCTCATGGGGGAATTGATCGAATACGTCGAGACCAAGACCATCTTTACCAATCCATCGGACAGCCGGACCGAAGATTACGTCACCGGGCGTTTCGGCTGATGGTTCGGGAGAGGAAATGAGAAGGCATGGAACGTCACTTCGAAGAAGATTTTGACAAGATCAAAGGCAAAATTCTCACGATGGGCTCCCTGGTCGAGGACCAGATCAGGAATGCCCTGACCGCGTTGGTCGAACGTAACGAAGCCCTGGCGCAACGGGTCATCGAGAACGATCACCAGGTGAATACGTTCGACGTGGAAATCGACGAATTGGCGCTCGATGCGTTGGTCCGGTATCAGCCGGTCGCCAAGGATTTACGCTTTGTGACCACTGCCATGAAGATTTCCACTGAATTGGAGCGGATGAGCGACTTGGCGGAAAACATCTGCGAGCGGGCGATCGAACTCAACGAAGAGCCCCAGTTGAAGCCCTATATCGACATTCCTCACATGGCGGAGCGCGCCCGCATCATGGTCAAAGAATCGTTGGACTCCTTTGTCAAAATGGATTCGGCGCTGGCCCGGAAAGTCATTCAGGATGATGATTTCGTTGATAATCTGACGGAACAGTTGTTCCGGGAACTCCTGTCCTTCATGATGGAAAATCCCAAGACGATCAGCCGGGCCATCCGGCTCTCCTTTATCGCCAAGTACATTGAACGGGTTGCCGACCATGCGACCAACGTCGCGGAACTGGTGGTGTACCTGGTCGAAGGCAAAATCATCCGCCATACCATCCCCCCGCAAGAAGCCTGAGCGCCGCTCCCCCTCACCCTACCCCCTTCGACAAGCTTCCTTCGACTTCACTCCGTTACGCTCAGGACAGGCTCTCCCACCAGGGGAGAGGGTCATAGCGCCTCTTCTGTCATCCCTGTAAATGTTCAGTAATTCATTGACACTTTCCGCTGTCTCCTTCTGTGCCTCAGTTCCCCTCCTTTGTAAGGAGGGGCAAGGGGAGGTAGAAGCATTTGGTCCTGACGCTGCCTCGTTCATTCCCTAGCGTATGACTCCGTCATATCAAGAGGAGGTGGCCATGCGCACGACCAAACCCATCACGATTTCCTTGCCAACCAATATTCTTCGCGAAACCGAACGCAATCCTGCCATTCCCGCCGGTAGTTATCGGGAATCCGGAGTTCTGTCGTCAAAATCACCTCCGTCTGAGGCATTCCTCTTGACATATTTACAGAATGTGGCAATATGGAAATAATGATAAACTCGGTTAAAGGTAAAATTATCAAAGATATTGTTAACAAAGGTGCTTATAGGAAGTTTCACGACCGAATCAACAAAAGAGCCGTTTTGCTTCTGCAAGCGTTGAGTGATGTATCGAATTTTGATGATTTAAGAAGAATTTGCGAACCCCCCACTTTAAAATTACACAAGCTAAAGGGGAACATGAAAGATTTTTGGTCAATCACGATAGAAAAGCCTTGGTGTATTATTTTTAAGTATCAGCAAGGTGAGTTTGTCAACGTTGAAATTAAAGATTGCCATGATTAACTTTCAATAAAATAAACAAAGAAGGGACCGGTTTATGGTTGAACTGAAAGTCAGATATTCGCCAGGCGATTTTTTAAAAACAATGGTACTGGAAGAAAGAGGGTTGACCCAAAAATGGTTAGCTAAAAAAATTGGCTGTGCAGAAAGAAAGATCTCTGAAATTTGCAATAACAGGAGAGGAATTTCTGCTGTTTTTGCCCTTCAGCTTGAAGAAGTCTTCGGTATCAGTGCCGAGTTCTGGGTTACAATGCAAGCGAAATGGGAACTCTATATGGCCCGCAAGGAAGCTGCATAAATGACTCCCCGAAGAAGTCGGAGGGCTAATCCGACCTACGGGGGGCTCCCCTCTGTCATTCCCGCAGGTCGTTAGCGGGAATCCAGGGTCGTTCTTTTCGCGCCCAAGAAAAAAATAAAGACGCTGGATCCTATAATCATCTGGATCCCCGATTACAAATGTCGGGGACAAGCGTCGAGGATGACAGGAGGGGAGGGTCGGGAATGACGGAAGGAAAGGCGGGGATGACTGAAAACGCTACAAGGCGCCTGTGCCGCGGCTTTTCCAATTTTCCAGAAACCAGTCATGGGAATTGAGGGGGGCATGCTCGGGGACGAGCTGGAGACGGGTATAATCCCCGTTCGACAGCAACTGACGGGCCTTGACGTTGTCGTGAAGAGCCACTTGCAGGAGGTCCTCGACCAGGACTTTCCGCAGGTGAGGAGACTCGATCGGGAACAGGAGTTCCACGCGCCGGTCCAGGTTGCGGGGCATGAGGTCGGCGCTGCCGAGAAAGAGTTCTTCCTGCCCGCCGTTGCGAAAATGATAGAGGCGCGCGTGTTCCAGGAATCGTCCGACGACCGAGGACACGGTGACGGTTTCGCTGATTCCGGGAATCCCCGGACGAAGTCCGCAGACCCCTCGAACCTGAAGGTCGATCTTGACGCCGGCTTGTGACGCCCGATAGAGCGCTTGAATGCATCGTGTGTCCACGAGGGCGTTCATCTTGAATGCGATGTACCCGTCCCCCGTTTCCTTGTGTTGTTGAATCTCCCGCTCGATCCGCTCCAGAATTTGCTCCCGCATCGATTGGGGCGCCACGAGCAGTTTGGCATAGGAATTTTTTCGGGAGTAGCCGGTTAACGAGTTGAAGAGGTCGGCCACGTCCGCGCCCATGGCCGGGTCACAGGTAAAGAAACTGAGGTCGGTATACATCCGGCTCGTCACCGGATTATAGTTGCCAGTGCCCAGGTGGACGTACCGCCGGATGCTGTCCTCGTCGCGCCGGATGACCAGGCACATCTTGGCGTGGGTTTTCAGCCCAAAGACCCCATAGACCACGTGGATGCCTTCATCTTCCAGTTTCCGGGCCCATTCGATGTTGTTTTCTTCATCGAATCGCGCCTTCAGTTCAAGCAGGACCGCGACCTGTTTCCCGTTCACTCTCGCTTCCATTAATGCCTCGACGATCGGGGAATTGGCTCCGACGCGATAGAGGGTCTGTTTGATGGCCAGCACGTTGGGATCGCTTGCCGCCTCACGCACGAAATCGACGACCGGGGTGAAACTGTCGTAGGGATGGTACAGCACGACGTCGCCACGCCTGATCACCGAGAACAGGCTTTCCTTCTTATTGAGGGAATCCGGGATCTCTGGAACGAACGGCGGATATTTCAATTCCGAGAGATCGATGCGCGTCAACTCCATGAGGCTGGACAGGCCGAGAGGAAGGTCCTGTGTGTAGACCTGGTAAGGAGCCAACGAGAGATTCCTGATCAGTATGTCCCGGATATGATCGGGCGTCGTCTGGTCGATTTCCAGCCGGACCACCGAGCCGAAGTGACGGTTGTCCACCTGTTCTTCAATCGAAGCCAACAGGTCGTCCGCCTCGTCTTCCTCGATTTCGAAATCGGCGTCGCGCGTCACCCGAAAGAGGTAGGATGCGAGAATGGTGACCCCCGGGAACAGGAGGTCGAGATTGGCGGCGACCACGTCTTCGATCCAGACGAAGTTGTTGGCTCCCGAGTCGGGCAAACCGATTTGGTCCGCTTCGTTGACCATGTCTTCGCTGGGGATGCGGACGAGACGCGGAAAAATGTTGGGGATTTTGACGCGGGCGAAACATTCTCCGCGCTCGGGATCCTTCCCCACTACGGCTAAATTCAAACTCAAGGTGGAAATATGGGGGAAGGGATGGGAAGGGTCGAAGGCCAAGGGAGTGAGCGCCGGAAAGATTTCTTTGGAAAAATACCCGCGCAGTAAGTGTTGTTGTTTCGGTTGCAGTTGATGGTAGCGAAGCACGTACACGTCTTGGGCGTTGAGCTTTGGCAGGATATCGTTCCGCCAGCAGTCCGAAAAACGGGCCAGTTGACACAGGACTTCCTGCCGAACGGCCGCTAACTGTTCCGAGGTGGTCATGCCGTCCGGAGGACCTTCACGCACTCCACCGGACAATTGTTCTCTCAACCCCGAGATCCGGATCATGAAAAACTCATCCAGGTTGCTCGAAAAGATCGACAGAAACTTCACCCGTTCCAACAGCGGGTTGCCGTGATCCTCCGCTTCCTCGAGCACGCGGGCGTTGAATTGGAGCCAACTGAACTCACGATTCAAATACAGCTTGGGATCATCAAGGTCGGACGGAGAAGAATGGGCTGGGGATTTGGTTTCAGCGGAACTGATGTCCATGGTTGTTACCTCGGTGTCATTGCGTCATGCGGGTTTGGTTCTACCCCACCCGCATCCCCTCTTCGGAAATGCGCCCACTTACAAAGGGGAGGGAACGACGTCCTTTCTCTCCTGGTTCCCCTCCTTTGTAAGGACGGGAACTTTTTCCGAAGAGGGAAAAGTTGGGAGGTAGAGGGTTTGACGTTTGTCATATCTGTTCAAGCACGTCATTGGGCAAAGACCTCGCGGCCGCGCTTTTTGAGTTTCGCCCATTCTCGCGGGAAAATCGCTTTCGTCCGGCGTCGGCGAGCCCGCAGTCTCTCGACGATCTGTCCAATGGCGAACGCGGTCTTCACGCCTCGGGTCGTCAGGAGCAATTGCCGGAGTCGAGCCTCCGTGACGACGGCGTCCTGGTGCTCGCCCAGGATTTCCTGGTTTCGTTTGGTTTGGCGAACGAACCGTACGGCGGATTTCCCCATGGTTTCGAGGGCGAGTTCTGCGGCATATCGCGTGCGTTTGGTGCGGATTCTGAGTTGATGCAGTTCGTGATCCGAGGGCTCGGCAGTCCCGCGCTTGCCGGCCTTGACCAACTCTTTGAATGCTTGCGCAGCCCATTGTACCAAGGAACTCTCGGGTGCGTCACGCAAGGCCGGAGCTTGGACGGCTTGTTCAAGGCGGCCCAGGAGATCCAGATAGCGGTCACTGCGAAGGGCGTCGAGTAATTGCCCGCGGGCTTCAGAACGATGGGTTTCAAAATTGGTCAACAAGCGTTCGAAAATTTTTCGTTCGGCAGGAGGAAGGACGCGGGCTTCCGCATAAAGCTGCTCAAGTAGAACGTCCTGGTCCCGAACAGTGCCCAGCATCGCGCCAAGCCACTGGAGTTCTTCTTGCATGGACGCATACCATTCGGGTTCCATCAAGCCCCTTGCTGCCCGCAGGAGCGCTCGAAACCGTCTGATCCCCACGCGCATCTGGTGGAGTTCTTCAGGGTCTTTGCCGATTCGCGTTCCGGGGTCGTGCAGCAGGATGTCCCGGAGTTGTTTTTGCAGGATGGATTTGATGCGTTCCGGGAAGGGTGCTGATTCGGGAAGACAGGGATCCGAAAAATTCAGGTTTAAGGCTTGAAACACTTTCGGGCGGGAATCTCCGTCGGATGCGCCTGCTTCACGCAGGGCGGTCACGATTGCAGCGAGTTCTTTTTCCTTGCCTGAGCGGAGTGCTACTTCAATCTCGCTCAGATGACCCACCACTCGACGGGCGCTGAAAATCCTGACGCGGTCGATGACCACGTCGGCGATGGGTCTGTCCAAAGGTTGAATCCTGATGCCGGAACGACGTATCTGGAGTTTCGCAATGGCCGTCAACAGTTCACGTCGTAACAGGCCGAACAGGAGTTCCTCCAGCGCTGCCGGCGGGGTCGAGCGACCGGAAGCCATCTCCACTTCCAACCGGGCTGGCGGTCTCGGAAGTTTCAGTTGCCATAAGACGTGTTTCTGTTCGGTCCTGCGACTGAGTGTGACCCCAAGCCGGGCCAGCCTGAAATCAACGGTATCGAAGTAGGTGGAGGTAAACAGCCGAGGAGGAAGCGGCTCACCCGGAAAATGGGGCAGGCGAAACGTGTGCCCCGTCTTGAGCTTGACTTCCCGCTCCAGCATTTGCCGTACAACGCAGTTCATACCTTGGAATATTTAGCGAGGGTTGAAACGAAAAGATTAGCACGACGGTCTGGAGAAGACAAAGAGAAATTACGCGTTGTTGCTTACTTGCGATTTTGAAGCTCATCCAGGAGCCGTTGCGCTTCGGGCCGAAATCGTCTTTCCCAGGCATAAGGGTAATGCGGGTTCCGGGCCTGAATGACGGCGAGTAGTTGAGCTCGGGACCCATCGAGCTTTCCCTCCTTGATGAACAGCTTGGCCAGGATGATCCGAGCGTTGGTAAACTTGCCGTCCGCCTCGATGGCCCGGCGAAGATAGTCTTTGGCCAGTTTCGCGTTGCCGCCGAGATACCAGGGCAATTCGGCCAACAAGCCTCCTTTCATTTGTAACGATGGAGCGTGGTGCGGGTCGAGTTCAATGGCACGGTCCACGTGTTTTATGATGTCCGAGAGATTGACGGCCCCGGACGTGATGCCTCGCAATTGCGTGGCGCTCCCCAGGTTCGCGGCGTAGAGGAAATGCGTTTCGGCATCATCCGGGTGAAGCGTCATGGCTTGGGTGGCGGCTTTCAGTCCTTTGTCATACGCTTCAATTTTTTCTGATGTGTCGGTGAACAGATCATCTGCCATGTTCAGGTACGCGTGCGACAACAGCTTCCAGAGTTGAGGATTCTTGAGATCCTCGATCAAGGCTGCGGTGAAGTCGTCTCGTTGTTGGCGAAGGGACTCGGGATACCCTTCCGGAATGGAAAACTTTTGACTCCACGACGGGAGATGACACGAAAAGATGAGCAGGAGACAGAGAAGACAGGTGCCCGGAAACGCGGGGTGTCTCACAGATGCTCTTTGTGAACAAAGAAGGACAGCACGGAGCCCGTCATGCGGCTTCTTCCCATAAAAAGGAAGATGCCGATCCAGGCGCTTTGAAGAAAGAGCAGCACCGTCGGGTCCCACAGAGAGTGAAGCCCCACGAGAAGGTCTGGAAAAGCAAGCGGGAAAGAGGGCACAACCATCATGACGGCGATCATGTAACCTATTCCCACGACGGACATCACCTGGTACATGGAAATCGATCCTTGTCCCCGGTGATCCGCGCGCCAGGTTTCCGAGACGGCACGCCAGGCTTGCGTGATCATCAAGGAGACCAAAAGACTTGCTGCAAAGCGTCCGGTCAGGAACAATCCCATGCCGATCAGGTAGCCCGTCGTGGAAATGACGGCCGTGATGGCCTGAATGGGGACCACCGGAACGGATTCGAGGTTTCCGGCGTATGCAATTTTCTTGGTCGCACCCGTAAAGCGGCAGTGCAGGGTCTTGAATAATGTTCGTACGACCGGTGAGCAGGCGGAAAGCGGCTTCCCGTAGCAGCAGCCGTAGCTGATGCAGGCCAGTCTTCCGATGCCTTCGCCAAGGGCGAAGGAGACGACGAGCGCCGAGAGTGCCGGAAGAATCGGGAGCACGTCAGGCTGGGGATTCATCTCATTGATCGCGACGGCCACCACCGGCGCCATGACGAGGCCCGTGAAGGAAGCTCCCCCGATCGTGAAGGTAAACGCTTTTTTTTCGACGACTTTGGCGATGATTTTGGAAGCAGGAACCGCCAGGCTCATGAGAGAGAGGACGAACAGCAGGGAGATCGAAAGCCGAACGTGGAGTGCTCCCAGGAGAAACAGCATATTCCCGGCGGCAAACGTGACTGCACTGGCCGTGATGAACCCATAGTAGGTCAGGTTCAGCCCGTGCCATCGCTTCGAGTCGGCCCGGTGCCGTGGGAGCACGGCCATGATTTGCCACTGTTCTTGGGGGAGGATGGCAAAGGCCCACCGAAAGAGAAGAAAGAAGCCGAGGGTGACGGTTCCCAGGAATAGGAAAGGCACCCCTCCAAGGTTCTCCATCCAGATGTAAGGCAAATCCGAAATACTCATGACACGTGAGTCTCCATATCGCGCATGGAGGGCAGAGCTTGCCCGATGGTCGAGCGAACTTTGACCGCCGTCTCGACGGCCGGACGACCAAAGCCCAACGAATACCGACTGATGGCGTCTCGTCGCCGTTGGTTCAGGCGCAAGTCCTGGCAAAAGTCGACCCGTCCGCGTTGCAACAGAAGCACATTCGTGGAACTGCCTGGTCGATACAGGCTTTTCGGCTGCCCTTTTTTGACGAAAAGACCTTTTTCCATTTTCTGCGGGTTGTCGTAAAAGTGTTCGCTGTAGCATTGATCGATCGCGCCGATCATGAGGGCCACGATTTCAATCATGGTGACGAGGCCGGCCTGCGTCCCGCCTGGAACGTCCGTATCGATCACGGTGACGACCCGCTTATTTTTCGAATAGGGTGTGACCACCGAAATAATCGGACCCGGGTTGCAGCTATGATAGGTGCCGTCCACTTCATAATAGTCCACGACCACACCGGAGACCGGTGAGTGGTTGTAATGATATTCGTCGGGTGTCAGGCGAAAGATGGCAAAATCTCCGTCTTGAAACGTCTGATGCCACAACGCCTTTTCTTGACCCAACAATTCATACACGTCGAAAAATTTCCCCTTCAAGAACAGTTGAGAACTGGTCTGCAAGGACCCGAGAAGCACCTTCGAATCCGCAGGCGAAACGAGAATGGAAGCCGCGGAGTCCATGGGGCGACGTTCCCAATATCGGATCTTGCGTTCAAACACTTTACGTGGAGAATCGAACGTCGCAAGACTGTCCACGCATTCCGAGAGATTGATGCCCAACTTTCGACAGAACGACGAAACCCCTGAAGACGCAGGGCCGAAGGTGACGTCATAATTCCAAAGGCCGACCAGATAAGAGATTGACGATGAGGTAAGCGCCTTAAACAGGGTCGGAGCCTTTTCCCTGACGGCCGAGTAGAGATAGTTGACGACCCGGTCCCCGTACAGTTGCTCGCTTTGCACACTGGCGGTTTCGCGATCAATATATTGATGCAGGCTTGAACTAATCAATTTCGGATTCATGATCGCCGGCATGTTGCTCATCGACCAGTAAGGTGATCAACACCAGATAAATCAATTTCGTGAGTTGAGGGAGGGAGATCGTTTCGTCGATCAGTACGGGCTTTGTGCGTTCCAGAAAGGATCCCGCGGACGTGGAAGGCCCCAGGATGGTTTGCATGAGGGCTTTGCTCGTGTGAAGGGTTGAGCCCGTACAGTCATCCAGGGCGGCGCAATCAACTTCCAATTCCTGAATCGCTTCGCTGAGGTGTCGTTGTCGAAGCGTGTGACGATAGTAGGTTTCAGCGGCTGTGTTGTACTCCTCTCCTGAAAGACTGAAGGGGGAGGTTGCCCCACTTTCCTGCAGTATGCCTTTCGTCAGCTTCCCGAACGTCGAGCAATCATCAGGGTTTTCGAGCCGGTCTTTGAGTTTGTCCATGACGTCGTGCAGTTGAAAGGCTTCAATGAGGTCCGGGCCGTCCTCCCGGAGAATCGTCAAGAGGGTTCGGCCATATTCCCGATAATGGACCCGATAATATGAGGAAAATCGTCGACTCAGCCGCACTTTCGGCGTTCGGGCCAGGATGCGTTTCAGAAACCAGTTCGACGTGTCGGCACGGACGTAGAAGGTGGGGAGATTGACGGCCGCCCCGAAAAAGATCTGTCGCCGTTCACTTTCCGTGGCGGGGTCGTCGGAAATGTCGGAAGGCTGCACGTCAAATTGGAAGATATATTTGAACGCCAACGCGGTGACCAAAGCCTGAAGACTGGCGGCTTCTCCCATGTCGTCGAGGAGGCTTTCGAACAAACTATAGTACCGGCCCTCGAATCCGGAAAATCCCATTGTGGAAAACGTTCGGAGTTTATAAAGCTGATAAAAGGACATTCGTTCGTCATAGATGCCCTGTTCGGCCAGGTCTCGTTTGAGCCGAAGGTCGTTCCCAAGCGTGCCGTCGAGGGCAGGACATTCTTCCGTGCTCGGCAGGACGACCAGATAATCGATGAGCCGGAAATCGGGGATATAATCCCCTCGCATCCCAAACCCGTAGCTCAACGCCTTGTCCAACCACACCGGTCCCAGTGGCGTGACGGGTTTCCCGAAGAACCGCAAGCCGGCCTTTCGCTTCCACCGCTGCCAGAGTAAACGCAGAAATTGGTGATCCAATTCATGGGGGAGAAAGCCCAACACGTTTTCCGGATGAAAGTCCCAGAAGTCCAAACGATACGGAGCGGCGCTGTAGGTTCCGACGAATAACGGAAGGAAATGCTCGGCGACTTTCGTCACGAGATCCCCGAAATATTTTTCATCGCGGGGTGTAAATTCGTCGGGCATGGTTCGGGAAAGCTGTGTCAATTTTCGGCTTCCCAAGCTGATGTGGGTGCCGTTATTTGCCAGGCTGATGTTAGAGGGGCTGGTCGGGACGACCAGATTGCGTGTAATGATTCCGGCATTTTTGAGCTTTCCAATCACGTGCTGGTGACTTCGTGACAACACCTCATGGCAGAGTCGCATATACTCGTGCTTGTCTGGCCCGTTGTCCCATCCCGACAAACAGGGGTTCATGAAGAGTTCCCGATAAAAGTTGTCGGAAATGAGACCGTTGAGACGTTTTTGACGGATTGGCGGATGCGGCGCAAAATACATCAGGGCCCGTTGGCCCGTTTCGAGCAACGCGAACTTCCGGTTGGCGTACGTGGTCAGTAAATGACTGAGAAAGAATCGTTTGCTCGCTTCCTTCCCGACTGTACGTCCCATCTTGGTATCCTGATGAAGGTTCATGATATAGAAGCTGCACGTTTCCGGAGACGTGTTGTCATTCAGAAAGTGATCCATAAGGCGTTCGCCGATGCGACGAATGGCGGAAGGGGCCTTGCCGCTTATGACGTCGGCCAATGCGAGGCGCGAGAGGTAACTGATTGGAACGCGGACCCACTCTTCCCCATCCTGATAAAACACCACCTTCCTGATGTCTCGTCTCGGCGGGCCGGCAAGGTCTTTTTTATCGGCCAGGAGATCATGTTGAAGCACCTGTCTGGCAAACGGACCGAGCGTCCGCCTCGGAAACCGGACCCAACTGTTTTCCCATACGTCGTTGGATTCGTGAGCCAAATAAGCCTCGAGTTCGGATTTGCTGCGTTTGGAATGGCCCCTCGCTTTCGCGAAGGGAGCCCCTTTGCGCCAGGTTTGTTTGACCAGGTTCTTGTAAAAATTGGACGTTTGCAGGGTAATGGGTAGGTCGACGTGTTTCGTCGTGCCCAATACCGCGGTTTGGTATTCGTTTTCCGAGCCCGCTGTCACGTCGTCCGGTGCGAAGGGGAGACTGCAGAGGTTCAAATTTGATGAGCGCCCGCCGGCACCGAGTACGTCGGCCAGACGTTCGACCCTTTGTTGGTGATCAGAAGAAAACGTTTGAACGGTTGAGGATGGTGATTCGGTTTTTATCAGCATCGTTGCCTCTTCGTCGCCCGTTTAGCCTGTTCGGCAGGACGGGCGCGTGCTTTTTTGGGACGTATTTTTACGCGGTTTCCCGGGGCGACTTGTTATCTGAGGGTTACATTGCCGCAGCCCCGGTGTTAAATTGTCACGTGTCAGGGTTTTCTGAAAACCGATTGTGCAAACCAATGGGGAACATGAACAGTTGATGGATGCCGAGGAACTAGAACGCCTGCTGGCCCTTTCAATTCGCGCGGCGCAAACGCCGGCCGGGCTGCTGCTCGACTATTTTACGGATCGCACCCTTCACGTCGAACGAAAAGACGACGGCTCTCCGGTGAGCATTGCGGACTGCGAGGCGGAAACCGCGATCCGGAATGTGTTGCAGGGCGATCCGGTCGCCGCGGGCTTTGACGTGCTGGGAGAAGAGTTGGGAGAGAAAGGAAGCAAGACGCGCTATCGCTGGTTGATCGATCCCATCGACGGCACGCGCTCCTTCGTGAACCGGATCTCCTTGTTTGGCACGATTGTGGCGTTGGAGGACAGGGAAGCCGCCAAAGCGCTTATCGGGGTGATCCATTTGCCCATGCTGAACATGACGTATAGTGCGGCTCGAGGGTTGGGAAGTTTCTGCAACGGGACGGCTGTCTCGGTTGCCGGGGAAGCAGCGTTGGAAACCAGTATCATTGCCACGGGAGATATTGCTCAATTCACGAGTGCGGGCTGCGAAGGGATGTTCCGGCAACTGGCCGGCGTGTGTCCGTATCTTCGGGCCTATACCGATTGTTACGGCCATACGCTGGTGATTAAAGGATCGGTCGGCGCGATGGTCGATCCGGCACTCAATCCATGGGACGCCATGGCCACTCAAGTCCTGGTTGAAGAGGCCGGCGGGACCTTCGTCACCCGTCCGTCTCGGGTGGAGCACAAAATCGATGTCCTGTTCGGATCGCCCCAACTGGTCGAACGATTGGTTGCCTTACTGCATTTTTAGCTTTTACCGAGCAATGTAGTCTGGTATGTCGGGGTAGCAAAGCGTAACCCCACAGGTCACCGTGTTCCAGAGGCTTCCACACAATCGTAACATTCGCACAACAGTGCTGTTATAAGGCCTGCCTATCCTGTTAAGATGAAGGCCAACCCCTAGTGTAACCGCCGGAGCAGGTACCGCGATGTCGAAGATCGCCGTAATAGACATTGGCACCAATTCCATTCACATGGTGTTGGCGGAAGCCGAACCTGATGGCTCCTATAAAATTCTTGACCGGTTCAAGGACATGACCCGTCTGGGTGACGGGACGTTTCGCCAGCGGCGTTTGTCCTCCGAGTCGCGGGCGCGAGGCGTTGAAGTCCTGAAAAACCTGACGATGTTGGCACGAAACAAAGGGTTTGATCGCATTCTGATGGCGGCGACCAGCGCGGTTCGTGAAGCGCGCAACAGTGGCCAATTTGTCGAGGAAGTGTCCGAGAGCACGGGTGTTCGCGTCAAGGTCATCACGGGTCAGGAAGAAGCCCGCCTCATTTACCTGGGTGTTCGCCAAAGCATGGATTTGACGGACCAACCGACTCTGCTGGTGGACGTGGGCGGAGGCTCGGTCGAAATTATCGCGGGGAATCGAAAGCGTCTGCTACACGCCGAGAGTCTCAAACTCGGGGCCATTCGCCTGAAAGATCTGTTCTTGACCAAAGCGCCGCCTCCGAAGGCCAAACTGCGGGCCATGCACGACATGATCGCCAAAGAACTGGAAGCCGCCTTGGAGCGATTTTGTCAGCCTGAGTTCGATCGAATCGTGATCTCTTCCGGCATGGCGTCGAACCTGGCGGAAATCATTTATCTGGAACGGACCGGTGCCCCCATTCCCCAGATCAATCTTTCGACCATTACCCTGAAAGAAATCCGTGCCGTCGAGCAACGGCTCGCGACGAGCGACGCGGACACGCGGCTCGGCATCCCGGGTCTGGATCCGCGACGGGTGGATACGCTGCTGGCGGCGACGTCGGTGATTCGCCAAACTCTCGAAGCCATCGGGCATAAGGAAGCCACGGTCAGCGACAAAGCCATGCGTGAAGGCCTAGTGTACGATTTTATCCAAAAGAACCAGGAAGGCTTGCTGATCGAGCAGGAAATTCCGAATATTCGATTGCGGAACGTCGTGGCCTTGGCCAGACGCTGTCATTACCCCGAGACGCATTCCCGTCACGTGGCGACGTTGGCCTTGTCGCTGTTTGATCAACTGCAATCCCTGCATGGCATGGCTGAGGAGGAACGCGAGTGTCTGGAATATGCCGCGTTGCTCCACGACGTGGGGTATGCCATCAACCCGCGCCAACACCATAAGCACAGTTATTATCTCATTACGAACAGCGATCTGGCCGGATTTACGGTCGATGAAATCGAGATGATCGCCAACGTGGCCCGTTATCATCGCCGCTCGTTACCTGGCCCCCAACACCTGCCGTATAAACTCCTTTCACTGGCCGGGCGAAAGGTGCTGGAGACGCTCAGCGCGATTTTACGCATTGCGGATGGCTTGGATCGCAGTCACTTTTCCATCATCCGGGACGTCCACGTCACCATCGGAAGAAAAATGAACATCGAGTTGAAGGCGCTGGCCGACTCGGAGTTGGAAATCTGGACTGCGCAATCGCGAGCAGATCTATTCCAGAAAGTCTTCGGACGAGAGGTCACGTTCACCGTTCAGGTGGAGCCCAGGCTTTCGACAAACGCGGCGGAATGATTCAACAACCGCACGAAAGAACAGGCGGCTCTCCTCTTCCCTCCCCTTTGTAAGTGGGCGCATTTCCGAAGAGGGAATGCGGGTGGGGTAGAGCCCCCCTGCCTTGGGGCACGGGCTTTCGCCTCTGTAGACTCTAACGCCCTTCACCCACTTTTCGCCAGTTTCCTGAGTTGAGCCGGTTCCAGCCACCATTGTAACGCGCCGTTCCCATGTCGGGGCTTTCCATGAAACCGGATACAGCACGCTCCGGCTTTTTTGAACGACAACCCTGAAACGAATTGGCCCAACAGCATCGTGCCCGCGGTATGCCCCAAAAGCGGTTCATGGCCGACGCAGAGCACGCAGTCATCCTCGAAAAACGAGACCAGCACGTCGAGGACATCTTCCGGTGATGCATCCGGCTTGAGTTCGGCGCACTGTTGAGGGGGCTCGGTCAATCCCAGCGTTTCCTTGGCAATATCCGCGGTTTGCCGGGTCCGGAGGTAGGGGCTGCAGAGAAGGTGAGTGGGGGTGACGCCCAGCCGGATAAGGCCTTGCACGGCTTTTCGTGTTTTCTCGATCCCCTCCTCGGTCAAGGGACGCGAGTGATCTGCCTGTTGCCAGTCTCGCCAATCAGCGGCAATACCATGTCGGAATAAAATACAATCCATGGTCGGGGTCCAGAGAAAGAATTCTAACAGAGGAGGTTGAAGGAAAAAAGGTGGAATGCGTCGAGTATTCCGAGGAGGTCCCTTTGGCGAGCGACGTTCGCGTCAGGTCTATGCCCCGTCGCGTAAATACGACCCCAATTCTTGCCGAACGAATGCTTCAACCCGGCCATGGATCTCATCGCGGACGAGTCGGAAAACGGCCCGCCGTTCTTCAGTCGTCCCTTTTGCTTTGGCAGGGTCCGGAATGCTCCAATGCAGAAGGCGGGGTGAATCCGGAAAGGTCGGGCAGCGTTCCTGGGCCTGGTCACAGACCGTGATGACGAAATCAAATGGTTGGCCGAGGAATTCACTGATGAATTTTGAGCGATGGCCGGAGATATCGACGTCGCGTTCCTTCATGGATTCCACGGCCAGGGGGTTCACCGTTTGCGGATCGGTCCCGGCGCTGAACGACTCTATGGGTGGTCCGGTCAGATGCCGAAGCCACCCTTCGGCCATTTGGCTACGGCAGGAATTTCCCGTGCAAAGAAAAAGGATTCGGGCCATGACTTGGATCGCGGCTTCCGGTCAGGTCCCCGATATGGAGAGAGAGTTCGGAGTGGGCAAGCCCTCCGGCGCGGAATCGCATTTCGCCGGCAACCACCTAACCGCGACGACCCGGAGAATGGCGAGCGCCAGCAGAATCCCTCCAAGGGTCAGGAAAACAGCAGGTACAGGTCGGCAAAGGTTTTCACGACTCCGCCGGTCAGCGCCATCAGGAGCGTCAGAATCAATAAACTCAGCACGACTTTCGTGCCGTGCATCCAGATCGTCGTCATATCGGAAAAGAACGTGCGTGTCAGAAAAGACATAAGAGAACACCTTAAACTGGAATTGGTTGACAAGGAATGCCTGACCGTTAGAGGTCATCGACGGCCACTGGATGCAGCATGTCCCGGACGGACAGGACCCCGACGATCTCGTTTTCCTGCGTGACGGCCAAATGGCGCGTACCGTGTAGTTGCATCATGTCGGCGGCTTCAAAAACCGGCCGGTCCCGGCCGATGCCGATGACCGGAGCGCTCATGACCCGCGTGACGGGTGTATGTTCGGGAATCCGGCTCATCGACACCACCTTCTTGACGATGTCGGATTCGGTGACGATGCCGATGATGGTATCCTGCTCTTTCACGAACACGCTGCCGACGTTCAGGACGCGCATGAGCAAGCTGGCCCCAAACGCGGTTTCGTCGCTCCGGACTGAAATCAAGTCTCGTTTCATGAGTTTTTCGATACGAAGCATAGGCCCCCTTTCTGACCGTGGATGGCCTAGCGTATCCGCGCAATGTAAAGAGAAGGTTTCCGTGACGTTAGGGTCAAGTAAATAAATGCCGAAATCGCCGGAATGCCCCGCGCAAACGGGGAACTTCGTCTTGACGGTATGCTAGAATGGGTCTCCGCTCCTTACTCCATCACTCCCCCCTTGAGGGGGAGTCGGGGAGCCAAGGGCGTAGCCCGCCGGCGAACCGGCGGGGGGACAGTCTCCATCACCGGATATTGACGACTTGATGCAGTGCTTATCATCAAGAAAGGAGTCAGAAGAAGGATGAAAGTCTTGGCAGGACTCGGATTGAGCATGGTGTGGCTGCTCGCGGCATGCGGTGGCACCCCCCACGTCGTGACCCAGAAAGTCTATACGGACCCCAACCGGGAAGTCGGACTGCAAACGGTTTCCGAGAGCAGCCGGGGGGAGGGGTTTTCCCATCCGGCGTTTCTCAAGAACACCGATATCGCCAACGTGCTGAAAGGGCTGTACGTCGAACGCCAAAGCTCCATCTCCCTGCCGTTGATGGGCGGGGGCGAATCGGAGCGCTACCCTGTCTTCAATCAGAAGGAAATCGCATTTTTTGCGCCCCTGCTGGCTCAAGGGTTCGGCCTGGCGCAGCCGAACGAAGTCGTCACCTTTTATGAACGCGGGGAGATTTCCCACTTGCATGAAGTGAGGACTTCCGGAGGGCTGTATCTGCAGGGCGACGTGCTGTACGTGATCCTCAGCAATCATGCGGCCCAGACCGAAATTTGGCAGGACGTGGAAGAATACCACTCACCCGTCAGACTCCAGCCCCTCAAGCAACTCGAGCCGCAACCCGGCCGGCTGGTGTTTGATCCTCCTCAATTCATGGTCACACCGCAAAACGAGTCCTTCGGCACCGTCGCCACGGGAAAGCCGTGGCAGGTCGGGGTACGCTTCAAGGAATTGCGGTAACAAATGGAATGACACCGGCGCGCTCGTTCATTGCACCAGTTCCCTTCTCAATTGTCCCGGCCTCGATTCGACTGAAAAAACAACGCGGGACTTATGCGGAATCGTTGACTCAACGCCTCGATGTGATCGCGCGTCAGACGGCGATCGCCGCGTAATATTCTGGACACCAGCGATTTGCTGCCAATCTCCGGCAGGTCGGCAACTCCCAGGTGATGTTGCTCCATGATGACTTTCAGCGTCGTGATGCCGCTATCGAGTTTTTCAATGCGGTCATTGAACGCGCTGAATTCAGGAGACGTATTTTCCCACCGCGCGATTGAACCGGAAAGCACGTCAATCAATGCTTTTTGGTTGTCGTAATCTTCGATCAATTCGTCCATGAGGGCCATGGCCCGTTCATAGTCGCGTTTATTCCTGATCTGACTGATAAAAGACGCCTCATTGAAGAGCGCAGAGGCCTTCTCTTTAATGGCTGTAAATCCCATACCAATTGCTCTCCTTTGCTGTATTCTTTGTTGCGTATTGTATATGTGAATATGGGATTGATTAACGATTTAGAATTCTTTTCCCGTGATTACCTCCTTTCGTATTGTCTGGAAATCCTGTCATATTCGGCATGGTTCACAATGTGCTTGACGTACAGGCGGTTGTCTTTGAAATTGATGAAGGCAATCAGACGCAGGTTGTTCCCACCTATATCAATGACCCACCATTTGTCCTCATGTGTAAAGTTGCCCAGTGATGGAAACACCTTTCTCAGGTCATCCGGGCGCTTAAAGGTGCCGTTACATAAAACCTTGTATGTTCGGTCAATAGCCGTGGCATCATTCGGATACCTTGCTGCAGCATCGCGAAAAGGTTTTCTGGATATAACGTGCAATATTTTCCCTTTGCCAAAAGTTTCCTTTTTGGAAACTATGGAAGAGACGCTGTACCTTTGTCAAGATGGGATGGAGGGACGGCAGGGGGGGGCTTCCTGGACCGTCGCGGTCCAGGAAGCCCCCCAGGAGGAGGAGTCACAGCTCCTCTCAGGATAAGAAGTCGATCAGAAGGACACGTCCCACTGGAGACGGACGCGTTGTTCCGTCCACGCTGGCAAGTTGGGGTTTGGTTGCTCAAGTGTCAGGTGCGAAGCGTCGAGCGTCAGCTTGTTGCGGTGCCCGGCAAAGAACCAATTGAGGCCCGTGGTAAATTCCTGGCGGAGGTCTCCGCCGGCATCCACGTTCGGATCGACGTGTGAATACCGGAAGGCGATTTCCAATGGCTTGGGAACGGCCGAAATCAAATAGTGCGGGAAATAGCCTGTCTGCAAATAGCCACCGAACATGTTTCTTTCTTGATCCGGATCTCCTGCCGCCGCTTCAGTATCCTTGATCTGTTTCCAATGCGTTTCATGCTGCCAGGACCACCCACGATACTTCATGGCCGATCCGACCTGCATGCCGCTGACCTGGTATTGGCCGTCGGTGGTGGCCCTGTCAAAGCCGCTCACCTGTCCGCAGCCGCTGGACGACCATCTCGTGCACCGACCCTTCACCGTGTACGCGCCGTACGAGATACTGGCCGTGGGTTTCTTGTGGTATTTGACGTCGCTCTGCCGCCATTTGAGCTCGCGACCGAACACGTTCCACTGGATGCGTCCCATGTACATCATGTTATCGTCATCGTTGATCGTCGCACGACCGGACCCGGAATAGATCCCGAGGTAATAGTTCGTATCCAGGATCGTGCCGGGGTTCACGCGGCCGTACAACATCATCCCCACTTGCCGGTCAATGGTAAACACCCGGTTCATGATGGACCGTTCCACCATGGTCTGTTTGCCTGAGGAGTCGACCCGCTCTCTGCTGTAATTGATTTTCCATTGGCCGATCCGCAATTTGAGCCACTTGTATTTTTCCAGCATGATGCGCCAATCGATCAGCCTGGTCCTGTCGCCGCAGCAGCTATATGAGGTATTCGTGGGTTGCCAGTCCACCTCGAAGTAATATTTGATCCAAGGCTTGTACCCGTGCCCGCCGACCTTCATCCGGACCCGCCGCAACTCGAAGGTACTTTCTTCGTTGTCAGAGAACGCGCTTGCATTGCGCGGGTCTGACCGTTCGGGATAGGTGTACCGGCCCTGAAACCGCCATTGGATCTTGGTTTTGAACAACCCGTCTCTGGTGGCCAGGGTAAACCCTTTTTTCCCGAAGCCGACTTTGACCCCGGAATCTTTCTTTTTGGATGGTTCCGACGTTTTCGCGACTGCCGGCGTCTCCTCTCCGTAGCCGGCTTCGATCTGGGGTGTCTTTCTGGAGTGTGTCGCGGCTCTTGCGGCTTCCCGTTTCTTTTCTTCGGCTTTGATCTGAGTCAAATCATCCTTTGTGATGATGCCTTTTTCCAGCAAAATCTCCAGGAGTAAGTTCCCCTCTATTGCCGTTGCCGGCGACGGCATGAGGGTCATCATGACAAACAGTGCCATCATTCCAAGGATCGCTCGCTGAACACTCATAAAGAAATCTCCCCTCTCAAAAATGGTCAATGGCATGGAAATATCGATTTGCGTTTGATGAAAATTCGTGCTGGAGCAGTTTTAAAATTTTTTCGTTACGGTGGCGTTACAGAGGGTTCAACGAGCCGTAAATTGTCGGAATGAACGGTTGGTTATCGGAGAAAGCACACGAAAATAGGGCGGAAAGAGGGGAACTGGATCACCGAAGGGAGTGGGCAGGCGCGTGCCGGTTACGCAGACCGGTCTTGCCTTAATCGGCTTCTTTCAAGGGTGGTAATACCATCAACTCCGAATCGCGTGAAATTCGGAGAAAATCTCGATCGGCAGTCAACAGGGGGAAGCCCTGTTCAATGCAGACTGCGGCAATCAGACAATCGACGGGACCAGCCTGGACTCCTTTTTCCCGACACGCGGTTCGTAGACGGGCTGCCTCAATATGGATCGCGCGGTTGGGGACGAGGAGTGGGAAAGGCTCCAGACTTCGCGTGAGGCGTTGGAACTGGCTCCGGGAACGAAGGCCATCCAGCAGTTCCTGGAGAATATTGCCGATCAGGAAGAGACCGTCTTCAGCCGTCAGGTGGCGGCGAAAGGCCTGGACGAATGGATTGTCGACTTCCACCTGCGGCCGCCGCAGGATTAGAGACCACACCGACGTGTCAACGACGAGATTCACGGCCGTGCCGATCAGCTTTGTAATCCCAATCCTCGCGAAATTCAAACGTCCCGCACACGCGCAGGATTTTGCGTTGCTGCCGTCGCTGGATGAATTCTTCCAACGCTTTGGTCACGGTTTCTTTTTTCGTGCGGAGCTTACCTGCTTGAACCGCTTTCTGTAACAACCGATCATCAATGGCCAAATTGGTCGCCATAAGGAACCTCCATGTGTAGCTTCTACACATACAATAGGCAAGCCGGACTTTCTTGTCAATGTGTCGTGTTCGTTCATTCCATATGAGACAGTCGGCTCGAGGATGACACGGGGGGGATAATTGACAAAAAACATTTAACGTGACCCATCGCGCCAGCCGCTTGTCAGAGCATATGGACTATGATATGTATGCCTGTATGCATCAGAACCCTAAACAGAAGATTCGCCGCGTGACGTCCAATTTACCCGCCGACCTTTTAGAGGAAGCGTGCCGCGTGTCCGGCGCGGGTGTGACTGAAACCCTCACACAAGGATTGTGTTTGGTCAAACGGGGGGCGGCCCTGACCAAGGCCTCGCGTCTTCGTGGTCGTCTCAAGCTTGACGTTGATCTTCGGGTATCTCGTGAGCGCCCTCGTCGTTGATACCTCCAGTTGGGTAACCTACTTTGCGCATACGGCTCCTTCTGTCATTGATGAGGCCTTGGCTGAAGGCCGGGTGTACCTTCCCCCCATTGTTGCTGCGGAATTGCTCAGCGGGAAGATGAGTGCACGGCAGCGTGCGCAATTAGAATCCTTTCTCCTTGACCTTCCTCTTTGCACGCATGATTTGGAGCACTGGATGCGCGTGGGACGATTGCGGGCGCACTTGTTTTTGAAGGGGATCAGCGTTTCGACACCTGATGCCCACATTGCTCAATGCGCGCTTGATTTGAAAGCCGAGCTGCTGAGTGAAGATCACGTCTTTTTCAAGATCGCTCAAAAGACCGCTCTTCGATTGTTACTGGTTTGAAGGGTCCGATGGGTCCGCGTTTGGGCCGGAATCCTCGAAGCGGCGCTGGTAGATGAACTTTCGGCCGAGCAGGATGAGTCCGAACGCGATCCCCAGGGAAATGGGCACGAACAGGCCCGAGAGCAGGTCGGCGTTGTCAATCCAGCCCAGCGTTTTCAAGGCCTTGAACACGTAACTGCCGAGGCCGCTCAGGTAATACGAAATCACGATCACCGAGAGGCCTTCGACCGTATGCTGCAGGATGGCCTGGCGGCGGGTCGTCTTGTCCATGCTGCGCAGGAGTTTCAACATCTGGTTTTCCAGCGCCAGGTTCTGGTCTTGCAGTTGAAGTTCGACTTTTGTGCGGATCATGGCAATGGAGCCTTGGAAATCATTCACCAGCGCATTGATTCGTCTGACGAATTGCTGGTATCCATCGGCGACCCCGATGGTTTTTCCGTCTACGTATTCCGAGATGCGCCGGCACCCTGCGAGAGTTTGTTCGTTCAACAACGCCAGGTTGGCCCGAATGATGCGATCGTACGGCACGGACGCGGACAGTTTGTACCGCATGGATTCGGCCATGCGACTGACGTTCATGAAATCCTGCGTCATCACGGTGAGCCAGTGCTGGAGTTTTTGCGATGTGGCGTTCTCAATCTCCGTGGCGATAACGCCGCGTTGATACAGATGACGTTGTTCATATTGATGGACCTGATCTACCGATTCGGCGAAGGCGTGAAACGGAAACAGGATCAGGTGCGTATAGTTTTCAACAGTCACGAGTGTATCGATGGTGCGGGCCACGTGCGTGAGCAACACGTCAAACGACGGTGAGAGAATGAGATAGCGCTCGCGTTTATACTCATCCGGGGTAAAGGTGGTCATCACGGAAATGTCTTCCCCGAAGATCCGGCTGCCATAAAGCTGGGGCCCGGGCATCGTGTTTTTGACTTCTTCGATGCCCAGGGTCACGTGTGGTAGCACCAGGATGTCCAACGCATTGACCTGTAGGCCCAATGGTGACAACGGCATGATATAGTCGGGAAACGTGAGCGGCCCGAATGCGAGCGGCTTCAATTTATCGTCGGGTATGTGCCACAACTGGTAACTGTAGTATTCGGTGTGGGCCTCCCACGTGACGAGCAAGCGGTCTCCATTGGAGGCGATTTTGGCGCCATGGCCGAACTTTTCATGAATGACGGTCTGTTCTTCGGGCACCTCCAGGGACTGCAGGAGCTGTTGAAACTCTTGCCGGCTTTGAGGACGGTCCGACGGCGGGTTCGCCATATGATGGGCGACGTGGTGAATGTGCGCCGGCACGTCGAACCATTCTTCCAAATATTTTTTGGAAGGTTCATGCAGTTGCCGGAGAAACCCTTGGTCGGAAGCCGGAAGATTTTGACTCATGGTGGTTGCGCTGGATGACCGTCGTCGATCGCGTCTCCCCACATGTTCTATCTAATCCCTTGAAGGCGGATCAAGGAGGACGCATTTGAAATGCCAAAGGGGCCTGAAACGGCGCACCACTCCCCCGGGACACAAATCCTGGACTCCGCGTGTGCCCGCTTCAAAAATGGGTGATGCTAAAAAGCCCGGTGCCCGTGGTCGGCTTTGGATCTAATTACAACAGGATCGGCCGATGCCTCTTACGCAGCCCCGCGGGCTTCATCCACACTCCAGATTCCCGACCCTTGTGCCGAAATGAACAGGAAGGCGAAGCAATACATGATGGCCAAGTCTCCCTGGTTCACGATCGGGAAAAAGGCCTGCGTCCCATGCACCATCCAATACCCCGCAGCCATCAAGCCGCTGCACAAGAACGCCGCCCATCTGGTGAACAAGCCGACCGCGACCAGCAGGCCGCCGATCAATTCAATAGGACCGGCGATATAGATGACAAACGCCGGAACTTCATGTGGCGAGGGCACGGGAAAGGTAAAGAGCTTTTGTGTGCCATGAAACAGAAACGTCAGTCCCGCGAAGATTCTCAACAAGGCATACGTTTGGTTGGTGTACGCTTGCATGAACATCCTGACACCTCCTTTGAAGGCTCAATGACCGATTGGCGCGGAAAGACGTTCCGGTCTTGAGATAGGGTGGGTTTGTTGATCCGATGCATGGGTTCGCCAAGGCTTCTTGCCGCACCGGCATTGGGGACAACGAGTGAGAAATCGAACTCCCGCAGAATGCGTCGACCGTGAACTACACGGCGACGCACATCCTGCATCATACCGCATCTTGCCGTACAATGCATCCCTTTCTTGGCACATGATCGGGAATTGAATCGGGGAACGGCGTGCGACTCGTCCGGCATCGGTTACAAGGGAACCTCGGGCGGCTGGGACATCAAGCGAAACGACAGAATCCGGCGCTTGCCTTCGGAGTCGAGTTGAATGATCAATTCGACGGCGGTCCCCGTTCTCAGGTCCCGCAAATCCACGATGGATTCCGAGGCGCGTGGATGCACCGCCAGCAAGGCCTCACCGGGAACCGGGCGCCATCCCATTTCGAATGACGGATCCGCGGCGCGCTCATGCCAATCCAACCAGAGGATCGGCCCGTCGAAGTCAATATAGCGAATGGTGCCCCGGATACCCGTGGGCTTGGTAAAGTTCAGCACGTCCGTCAGAAAGGTATCCAGGGGATGAGGCTCGGTTTGATGCTGCGCCAACGTCGGAGCCGGGACAAGAACAACCAGGAGCACCAATGCCAGCATTCCTTTATGAAGTAGGGGTAGACCTATGTGTCCCCCAGGTCTTTTGTCTTGTCTCATGTCTATCGGCCTGAATGCCCGTCGCATGTACTTAGCATACACGTTCTTAGGTTACGGGTCCGGTATTAAACCCTTCCCGGCTCACTCCCACCCGCTCATGGCTCCCAAACACGCGACGGAACACGTCCACGATTTCATGAAATTTCTTTAACGTCGTCCATTCGTCATAGCCTGCCTCCCGTAACAGCCGCGGAAATACCGTCTGTTTCGTCCGTTGCCCCTCTTTGCTCCCATCCCCGAGCAGGTAATGATCCAGGATGACCCGCGTGCAGGCCTGCTCCAATTCACCGGCAAATCGCCGAGGATCATCCAAGGGCAACAACGGACTCACCGTCGCCACCGAGTCCAACCCTGCGGCTCGCAGGGCGTGCAGCGCCTGAATCCGGGAATGGGGCGAATAGGCTTGATTCGGAAACGGTGGCGGCAGTTTCGGTTTATCCGTTTCCACCGTAATGTGAACGCGTACGTCGCACTGCTGCTGAAGTTGCCGCAACAGAGAGAGATCGTCCACCACCAACGGCGTATGCGATTGAATGACCAACAGATCCGGGGGTCGATCGACCATGGCTTGCAGCAAGACCCGCGTACACCGCAGGGTCCGTTCCTGTGGGGGATACGGCTCGGTCACGCTGGACATGAAAATCCTGATGGGCTTGGGGTCGCCGCCGGCCTTCAGCCGGTCATATTGCGCACAATAGGCTTGCACGGCTCCTTCCTTGACGTCGAGGAACCGCCCCCACCTCCGCCCCCGCACGTGATAGGGGTTCCACTGCGCATAGCAGTACACCCCGCACAGCGTGTTGCCGAGCGCACAGCCCCGATACAGATTAATCGTATGGGTATACCCTTGACCCAAGAATCCACCGGTGGGATTGAGAATCGTTTTGCACGGAATGGTGGTGGGTTCCATGGGGGCGTCCACGAGGATTGATCAACACGTCTTTCACGTATACTCTAGCAGAATGGAGGTTGAATGAACCACCAATGAAACGATTGTCCGTGATCGCGATGCTCTTGGGGGTCTTGGCTCTCTCCTCGCCGCCGGCGCAGGCCGCGGAACACTGCCCGGAAAACCTGTCCCATCTCGGTGAAGAAATGGACGCGCTACTCAAGGGGGTGCACGTCAAGGAATTCACACGCACGATGCGCTCTGTCCTGCAGGCGTCCATCCCCGAGGCTATCGAGCGGGCCGACGGGATCAAGGCGCAAATGGCCTTTCTTCGGAAAGAAATTCAACACCAGGTCCGGGTGGAAAAGAGTGCCGACTTCATTGCCCGCGACGTCTCGAAAAATTTGGACGGGCCCCTGAAGCCTTGTCAGCGAAGGGAAAAAGGCGGGTATTGCAACACCGTGGAGCGGTACTATATGGCCAAGGCCACCAACCTGGCGAATCGGGCGTTCCTCGACGCACTGGAATGTTACCAGCGCCAGGGCTACCACTGAAACCCCGGCGCGCGGGCTATGACTTTGCTAGAGGATTTTCCTGATCCAAGGCGGCAATGCCGGTCAGCGCAACGGGCGGACGGTCGGGGAATTCCGCCACCAAGCTCAATTTTCCGCCCATCGCCTCCACGTAGCCACTCAGCGTGGATAACAGCAGATCGCTACGTTTTTCAAGACGCGATACGTTTTCCTGTTTGATCCCGAGTGCCTTTGCCACACGCACCTGCGTCTGTTTCCGCGCCTTGCGCAGGTCTTGTAGAGACATCTCTTCGGCAATCAGCGCCTTCGCCCGCTTCTCCACTTGCTTCCGACGCGCCGTGGGGAGTCTGTTCATTCTTTCCGCGAGAGTCGTCATCCTGACTTCCTTTCGTCTTTCAGCCGGTCGAGATGCGTCTCAAACCGTGCATCCGCCTTCTCGATCAGCCGTCTGTAAAAACGTCTTTCGTTGACGCCCGATTTGTCGCCGGCCACAAGCAGGATGGCCTTCCGCCGGGGATCAAAAGCAAAGGCGACTCGCCATACTCCGTTATCGTCCTGGAAACGAAGTTCCTTCATGTTGGCGTGACGCGACCCATTCAGGGTATCCACCCACTGGCGGGCCAAAGCCGGACCGAATGCCTCCAGAAGCTTAGCCTGTGCAAGGAGTTCATCCTGCACCGCAGTGGGCAGCGTATCGAATTCCGGGTCGAAGGCCAGGTCGAAACGAACTTCCCACGCCATGACCTAATTATGATCTAAACAGCATATGCTGTCAAGGGCATTCAAGCAGTCGTGACGGCAGGTCCGTCCTGGAAGCGAGGGCGTCTTCTGCACTTCGGGAAAGCGTGTCACGTTCTAGGGCGCGTCGCCAAGTGGAGCCAAGGCCGAAGCTTGCTTTGGCTTCCACTCGCGCGCAAGCCGTTGCGCCTCCGCAATCTGGGCCGGAGTCATTAACGAGGCGACCTCATCCCGGGTCTGTACGGCATCTTCACGCCAATTGTCCGATGCCGAGGACCGGGCGGCAGCGAGATTGATCCACTTGTGCGCTTGAACATAGTCCTGCGGCATACCCCGACCATCGGCGTACATGAGCCCAAGCATGAACTGAGCAACGGTTAAGCCCTGCTCCGCGGCCTGGCGATGCCAGCGTACGGCCTCGGCATAATCCTGATGCACGCCTTTACCCTGACCGTGCATTTTCCCGAGAGCGTGCTGAGCACGGGCATTGCCCTGCTCTGCGGCCCGACTAAACCAGCGCACCGCCTCGGCATAGTCTTGTGCCACGCCCTTACCCTCATCGTATATGACCCCGAGCCTGTACTGAGCAAAGTCGTTGCCCCGCTCGGCTACCCAACGAACCCAGCGTGCTGCCTCAATATCGTCCCGCGGCACGGCAATCTCCAAAAGGTACATGAACCCGAGTTCGGCTTGAGCCAAGTCATGGCCCTGCTCGGCCGCCTGGCGAAACCAGCGTACAGCCTCAGTATTGTCCTGTCGTACGCCTCTGCCATCAGCATACATGCGCCCGACCAAGGCCTGAGCATCAGCATGGCCCTGTGCAGCAAGGTCGAGGAACGACTCGAAGGCAACGGCAAAGTCACTCCGCCTATACGCAGCCGAGGCTTCCTCAAATGTCTGCGCCTCCGTGGCCTGTGCGCCGAGTAGCGCAAGCACCAACAGCGCCGATGCGAACATGCCTTGCAACTCAATGCGGTGCTTATAGTGACCTTTTTGCCTTTTCCCCATTATCGCATACTCTCTCATCTTGCAGGACATGATTAGCCGATCAATGAATGGCAAAAAAATCTTTTCCTTTTCCGCCAGCATACGGAACGGCTAAGCCTGCCTTCAAGAACAGGATTCTAAGAAACGTCGGTTTGGCGAATCTGTTCATAGAGATCAGGCAAACGGATGATGCCTCGTTGATCGATTGATCGGTTCAGCATAGACTCGATGGCTGAAACAGAAAAGCTGTCTATAGTTTTGTGCCAATTGGCAGTGACTTCATAGCAGAGCGAAAACATCAAATAAAGGAGGTTGAGGTGTCTCTCATAGAGAAAATCGCAGAAAGTAAAAATCTCTTGCAATGGATAGACGCCGAGACTGCTGGTCTTACATTTAGAATCGACGAAACGGAGCGATCTAAGGTCGCAATGGGATGCTTCTTTGTGTCCAGACAACATTGCGCAGCAGTGGTACTACTCGTAGAACACAAGCAGTACGCCTCCGCCAACGCCTTTCGTCGTCTAATCCTTGAAGCGCTTATTCGAGGGGAATGGTTTTTTCGTTGTGCCACGGAGGAAGAACTGAAAAAATTTAAGGGATTTAAGGAGTTTAAAAAAGATAAGAAAGACAAGCTAGATTTGTCACTTTGGAAGCTCGTTCGGGCCATTGAAAAAAGACTTGGGGACAGAGGCGGCATTCGATTCGAGATCATAAATGACCAATTGCAGATGATGCACGATTTCGTCCATACAGGCTATCATCAACTTGAGAAACAATTTTCAGGTGACGATATTGAACCAACCTATACAGAAGACGAGATGGGGGAATTACTCATTTCTACATATAATTTTGCTTTGATTTCGACGGGTTTAATGGCAGAGGTTGCCGGTAATACTGAACTCAGGGACAAGACGGCCGAGAGAATACATGGTAGAGATTAGTAGATCTTTGAGAGATTTTAAAAGGCACATGCCTTATGATGCTTTCTTTCAGACCACACATGTGCTAGGCCGCGGTAGGATAACGACACGCGCGTCTATTCTCCCATGTCGTAATAAATTTTATTTCCGCGACCAAGGCCTTCCTGATTTCGATCGCCGGCATATCTTTCCTCCTTCACCCGGAAAAGATGGCAAAAACGGCTCCCGGTTAGTTTACTCACACGGGGGCTGACCATGCCCGAGATGGAATCGTGCGAAATTGCATGAATCTTGCATTTTGTACAATTTCGTACAGTTTTGTACAATATGTACATATTGTACAAAAACAACAAATTATTACAAAATGTAACATTTTCCTGGAGTCCCTTCTCACCCCAGCCCGTTTCCTCAACGGGGAGAGGGGTTCGGATAAGGCGAGTGGCACCGCTCAGATGCCGTGACTGCGAATGACAAAGGCCCTGCGTCCCCCCTCAAGAGGGCAAAGAGGGAACCTGCTGCGGCTGGGGCTTGCCGGGAAGCGGAAACGTCTCGGGGATCCCAAAGGGAAGCGTTTCGACGTAGAGCGAGGTGGAGGGGAACGCGAACGCGACGCCGTGGCCTTCGACAATGTCTTTGACCTTGTAGGCCAGGCGCTCCT
>MKWU01001438.1_pt1 | contig 40924 bp, 37 predicted proteins | sample 809101 | NCBI WGS metagenome assembly MKWU01 (sample SAMN05860141, study PRJNA318959) | sponge metagenome | host: Aplysina aerophoba | place: Slovenia: Piran, Adriatic Sea, Gulf of Piran | collected 2013-05-07
CCTGTTGCAGGCCGTGCGCAGCCACTGGGGCATTGAGAACTCCCTCCACTGGGTCCTGGACATGGCCTTCCGGGAGGATGCGAGCCGTGTCCGCACCGGCCACGCCGCCCACAACCTGTCCCTCCTGCGGCGCATGGCCCTCAACCTCCTGCGCCGCGAGACCACGGCCAAGGGCGGCATCGCCGCCCGGCGCAAGCAGGCCGGCTGGAACGACGGGTACCTCCTCAAGGTCCTGTCCAATTAGCATGCGATTGCCCTGGGTGCAATACCACACCCCGGAAGCCCTCAACAGTGACTTTCGTGGGCCGCCGGTCCCGGACCGGTCGCGGGCAAGGACAGCCAGCGCCGTCTCACCCTGCCAGGGCCTGTTCGGCCTGCCGCTCCCCAACCGACGTCAAGCCAAGCCAGTGGGTGTCCACCCGGCTGATCAGCCCCCGCACCTCCGCCAACTCGGTGATCCGGCGACTGAACTCCGCGGACCAGCCAAGATGGACTTCCAGATGACCGGCATGGTTCTCCTCGGTCCGCGGCCCCAGGGTACGGTGCTGGAACAGATGTATGACCAACATCCGGACAGCAAATTCCACCCGCTGCCGACGCCGCCTGCGCCAGTCGGCCACCAGCCCGCGCCGCGGGGAGGCCAGCAGGACCGCAACGAACATGGCACCCATCACCAGCGAGATTGAACCGCCGACTGAACCGTTCACAGTCCTCGCGATCCAGAAGCCGCCCAACGAGGAGGCACATCCCAGGAGGATGCTCAGCCCCAGGTACCGGGCCAGGGAGTCGGTGAGCAGCCGGGCGGTGACCGGCGGCACCACCATGAAACCAATGACCAGGATCGATCCCACCGAATCGAAAGCCCCCACGGCCGTGACGGAGGTCATCAACACCAGTCCGAAGTGCACAAGCGACGGGGAAATTCCGAGGGTAGCCGCCAGTACCGGATCGAAGGTCGCGATCTTGAGTTCGCGATGGAACCGGAGAGCCAACGCGCCATTGAGCAGGAAAATCCCCGCCATTTTCCACAGGGTCATCGGCCCGTAACCGCGGTCCGCCAGTTCCAGGCGCTGGAACACGGAATAAACCAGGTCGCCCTGGAACACCATGTGCTCGTCCAGGTGGGCGTCGCGGGCCAGCAGCGATATGAGCAGGACACCCAGGCTGAACAGAGCCGGAAACGTGATCCCTATGGCGGCGTCCTCCCGAACCAGACCCGTCCGCTTCAGCAGATCGATGCCCAGGACGGTCACCACCCCCATCACCGACGCGCCGAACACCATCAGGGGGTGGCCGTAGAGCGGCACGACCAGGAACGCCAGCACGATGCCCAGCAGGACAGTGTGGCTGATCGCATCCGCCACCATGGACATCTGACGCAACACGAGATACGCCCCCGGCACCGCACAGGCCGCGCTCACGGTCATCGCTGTCACCAGGATTTCGAATTCCAGGCTGGACACCGCTCAGCCCCCTTGGTCGCGGGCCCGCCGCCCAGCCTCGGAGCGCCCGCGTTCCGTCAACGACCAGTCACCATCGTGTTCGTCCGCCAAACCCGCTTGTCGCAATGCAGCCAGGGCCTGACCAACCTGGGCGGACTGTCCCACCGCCATGCGGACAACGGCCTTGGGATGGCCGCGAACCGTCCCTGCATGTGCGGCTTCCAGCGCCCCCAAGGCACCCAGCACCGTGTCCGGGTCGGCCAGCTTTCGGCTTCGCCGCTGTCGGTGCCAGCGCCACACCAAACCGCGCTTGCGCCCCAGAAACAGCGAAACCAATACGAGCGCGGTCAGGACCAGGACCACCACGGGACCGGTCGGGATTTGGGGGCCGAACGCCGAGACGACCGCACCGGCGGCTCCGCTTGTCCCGCCCACCAAAGCCGCGACGAGAACCATGATCGACAACCGGTCGGTCCACTGCCGTGCCGCGGCCGCCGGGGCAATCAGCATGGCGCTCATCAGAATCACCCCCACCGTCTGCAAACCCATGACGGTGGCGACGACAATCAGCGTCACGACCCCTCCCTCAAGGACGGTAACCCGAAAGCCCGCGGCCCGGGCAAAGTCGGGATCGAATGTGACGATCTTCAGCTCTCGCCACAACAACAGCAGGGCGGCCAGCACCACCCCTCCGGCCGCCAACAGCACTGTCACGTCCGACTGCACCAGGGCGGCCGCCTGGCCGAAGATGAACTTGTCCAGGCCGGCTTGGCTGGCCGTGGGCAGGTTCTGGATCATGGACAGCAGAAGGACGCCAATACCGAAGAACACGGCCAAGGCTACCCCCATGGCCCCGTCGCGCTTGATGTTGGTCCGCGTGTCAACCACCTGAATCAGGGCGGTGGCCAGCAGGCCCGTGCCGGCCGCGCCGATCATCAGCACGCCGATCTCCCGCCGCTGCCAGACCAGGAAGGCCAGCACAACCCCGGGCAGCGTTGCATGGCTGATGACATCGCCCAGCAACGATTGCCTTCGCAGGAAGGCAAAGGTGCCGAGGCTGCCGCTGACCACCCCGATCCACGCGGTGCCCAGCAACACGTTGCGGAGGGTGTAGTCGTTGAAGAATTGAAGGAACGCTTCCATCGTGGTCGGCTTGGCCGGCACCGTTCAAGCGGCCGTCGTTGCCGGCGGATTGGCCCATGCAGGGGCCAAACCACCGAATGTCTCCTGGAGGTTGCACTCCGAGAATGCGGCAGCCATCGGACCGCTGGCAATCAGGCGCACGTTCAGCAGCGCTACCCAGTCGAAGTACACCGGCGCCGTGCGCAGGTCGTGATGCACCGCCAACACGGTCCTGCCCTGTTCCTGGAGACGCCGCAACACCGACACCATGGACTGTTCGGTCACAGCATCCACCCCTTGGAACGGTTCGTCCATCAAATAAAGATCGGCATCCTGCACGAGGGCGCGGGCCAGGAAGACCCGTTGTTGCTGGCCCCCTGACAGCTCGTTGATCTGCCGGTCGGCCAGATCCTCCATGTCCACGGTGGCGAGCGCACGCGCAACCCGTTCGGCATCCCGGCGGTCCGTGCGCCGCCACAGGCCGCCACGGTTGTAGCGTCCCATTGCCACAACGTCACGCACACTGGTGGGGAAGTCCCAGTCCACGGATGTACGCTGGGGCACGTATCCGATACGCCGCACCTGCTGCCGCCCGGCCGGCTCGCCAAACACCTGCACGGATCCGGCCGCGGCCTGCATCAAACCCATGACGGACTTGATAAGGGTGGTCTTGCCGGCGCCGTTGGGGCCGACCACGGCCATCAGGACCCCGGTCGGCACCTGCAGGTCGACATCCCACAGGACCGGCTTGTCCCGGTAGGCGACCGTCAGGTCGTTGACTTCAAGTGCCGGAGGCATGGTCTGCATGACCGAACCTCAGTTGCCGTCCTCCGGCATTGGCGCAGCCAAAGCCAAGTAGATGGTCACCGCATTGTGCTGAAGCATGCCCAGATAGGTCGCGCCTTCCGATCCCTGCGGTCCCAGGGCATCGCTGTACAACTCACCGCCCAGCCGAACGTCCCATCCCCGGGCGCGGACCGCTTCGCGCACGGCCGTCACCGCGTCCGTGGACACCGAAGACTCCACAAACATCGCCGGGATCCGATGCGCGACGATGGTTTCGGCAATCTGCTGGATGTCGTACACCGACGCTTCGGACTCGGTGCTCAACCCCTGCAGGCCGATGCTTTCCAGATTCGTCACCGCCGTGAAGTAGCCGAATGCATCGTGGGCTGTCACCAGGTACCGCACCGGAATGCGTTCCCCGGCGAACAGTTCGGCGATGAGCGATCCAGCCACGGCGATCCGTTCCACCACCTTCTCCGCGTTGGCCGCGAACTCGGGCACGGGTCCGGCGTACATTCCCTCCAGAACCTGCGCCATCCGCACGGTCGCCAGGGACCACAACTCCGGGTGATTCCAGATGTGCGGATCCACCAGTCCCTCGTCGGTGTGAATGAACCGGTCTGCCAGATTCTCATCCTCGTACAGGAAGTCCCCCAGGGCTATCACGCAGCGGCTGCCGGACAACTGCTCCAAGGCTCCCAGCATCTGGGCTTCCAGGTGCAGGCCGTTGTAGAAGATGACATCGGCCTTGTTGAATTCCTCCGCGTCGCCGAGGGTGGGAACGTACAGATGGGGATCCACGCCGGGTCCCAGCATCGTGTGCGTCTCGACGGCAACGGACGGCCGGACCATCAACGCCACACTCGGTTCGGCGCCGGCATCGATGGATGCCAGGTCGGCGACACCGGTTCGTTCCGCCAGCGTGTCGGGGGCCCAAAGCCCGTCCGGAATCTGCTCAAGTCCCAGAATCAGGTCCACCATGCTGCCGATTTGTCCGGTGGTGGACAGAACCCGCAGCGGCTCGTCCTTGGCCAAGCCGGCGGCACAGGGGTCCGCCGCGGGAGTGGAACCTCCACCGTTGCCTGCACAACCTGCAGCCAGGCCGCCGAAAAGGGCGACCAGCAGGAACCCCGGCACCCAACGCCATGCTCCAACCATCCTTGCCAAAGCCGCATTCATTGTTCATCGGCTCCCGACACAAGCAGCCTTTGCGCCAGGTCGTGGCCGATCACGGCATCCCTGCCGTTCACGTCCAGCCGCACCGGACCATCGAAGGGCAGCTTCTCCTTGACCACGATGGGTGCGCCCGGCCGCAACCCAATTTCCCCCAGCCAGGTCAGCACATCCGCCTCCTGCGACAGGACGCGCACCACGCGCCGACACGCCTGCTCCGGCACGTCGGACAGCAACTGCCCCGATACCACCGGCATGCGCCCCTGCTTGTCCGGGATGGGATCGCCGTGCGGATCAACCTGCGGACTGTTCAGCAGGTTGTCGATCGCGTCTTCCAACACCTCGTCCAGATCATGCTCAAACTTCTCCGCAATTTGATGAACCACCTGCCACGGCAGATTTAGGGTCTCCGTGAAGAACAGTTCAAGCAGGCGATGGTGGCGCAGGACTTCCAGTGCAATCAATTGACCCCGCGCAGTCAGTTCGACCTCCTGGTACCGCTCGTACGTCAACAGGCCCAATTCGCCCAGACGCCTCGAATGGCCGGAGACCGCCGCCGGCGTCACTCCCATGGCCTGGGCCAACTCGGAGTTCGTGACCGGCGTTCCGGCGCTCCGCAGCAGATAGACTGTTTTCAGGAAGTCTTCCTGGGCCCGGGAGACATCCATCGGTTCGGCAGTCACTTGGCACACCTTGGCTCACATGTGGTTGACATCGTACAACACAATTATTAATCCCGACAAACATTTTGATGTGTCCAAATCAACAATCCCGTTTGATGTGCATGACTTCCTGCCTTGACCGATAGCCGGACATCCGGTGCGCGGCTGCGGTTACCGGATTGATCAACCTTTGCTACCATTGCCGTCCAATAGGCTTGCTGCCCCTCCACCGGGAACCACCCGGTCGCTGCCCCATGACGTCGAAGCCGCCTCGCCTCATCCCCTCTTTGCGCTTGCCCGGTTGGATCGCGGGCACCGCAGTCGCCGCGATGGCCGCGGCCCTGTTGTGGCTGCGATTTCCCTTGCCGCTCCCCGCCGAGAGCACCGAACAGACTTCCGCCCCGCAGGAGGTGACGGTTCCCGGCCAGTCCGCATCCAACCGCCTGATCGTGGAGTTGCAGTCGCCCGGGATTGCCCAGGTCTTCGGCCGCGAGCGGATTGCGCTTACCGACAGTGTTGCCTTTGCAGCCCAAAACGACGCGGTGGAGGTATATGCCTACCAGCTGCAGAACGAACAGGAGGCATTCCGGAACGAACTGGACAACCTGCAGAGCCAAGTCGCCGCCAGTTCCTACACGGGTCTGGACGGGGTTGCCCATCCACTTGCGTTCAACGCAGTCACGAACGCGATGGTCCTGCAATCCAGCTCGGGATTTGGCCCCGAGGCCGCGGCGGCCATCTCGTCGCTCCCCAACGTTCGGGCCGTGCACCGGGATCTGGAGATCCAGGCACAGCTGTACGCCGGCCCGCAGTTGATTCGGGCCTGGACCCGCACATCGGACGGCAATCCCGGCCGGTTTGACGGCACCGGCGTACTGGTGGGCTCCATTGATGCCGGCCTGCACAACCAGGCACCGATGTTCAACGGCAACGGGTTCGCCTATCCGGACTGGTACCCGGAGGGCGGCCTCGGGATCACGGCCGCCAACAACGGCAAGATTGTCGTGTCCCGAACATACTTCCGGACCGCCGATCCGCCGCGCAGCAACGACTTCCACGCCTGGCCCGGCGCCGGATCCTCGCACGGAGTCCACACCGGCGCCATCGCTGCCGGCAACATCGTTACGGATGCAGCCTTCAGAGGGATGGCGTTGCCGACCCTGTCCGGCATTGCCCCTCAAGCCTGGCTGGGAAGCTACCGGGTGTTCTACAACAGTCAGAGCGGCAAGAAAACGTTTTTCACGGCGGAAGGTGTGGCGGCACTGGAAGACACCGTCAAGGACGGAATGGACGTGGTGATCGGCTCGTGGGGAACCGGACCCAGTGTCAACAGCTCTCCCTACAATTTCCTTGATTCGGCCCTGGTCAATGCCGCCTCAACCGACATGGTGGTCGTCATGGCAGCCGGCAACTACGGTCCGATGCCGTTCTCCGTGGCCAACCCGTCCGACAGTTACCTGACGGTCGGTGCCGTGTCAACCGGCGGGAGGTTCAGTATGCAGTCCGCCGACGTGAGCCGGTTGGGACAGCCGAACCAGCGACTGCTCACGGATCTGGAATTCAATCAGGCGGAATTCGGACCGCGCTTCAGGGCCGGTCAGATCCATACCTATCCGCTCCTGGACGGAGCAACCATCGACTCGGCCAACCCATATGGCTGCCAGGCTTGGCGGCCCTCCTCGTTGACGGGCCAGGTTGTCATCGTCGAACGCGGTTTCTGTTCGTTTGTTTCCAAGGTGATTAACGCACAGGAAGCCGGCTCCTCGGCGGTCGTCGTTCAAAACCATGCTGGCGGCGGCAATGCCCTGGTGCGCATGTCCCAGGACAATACCAACCGAGCCGTTCGCATCCCCGCGTTGTTCATGGGCCACGACACCGGTATGGCGATCCGACAACACTTGGCCCAGGCTTCGCTCCAGCTCATCGTCTCCACCACCCCTACCCAGCGCGGCAACCATCCGTTGGTGGTGCCGGAATTCAGTGGACGCGGGCCGACCGTGTTCGGAACACTGAAACCGGACCTGGTGGCGCCCGGGGTCTCCATCATGTCGCAGGGCTACGCCTTGTCCCCGGTCACTGAACTGCGCCACAAGGGATACGGCCAGGCCTCCGGGACTTCGATGGCAGCGCCTTTCGCGGCAGGGGCGGCGGCCCTGCTCAAACAGGCACATCCGGAATGGACCAACGACCAGGTGTTCTCGACCATGGCGAACACTGCCGACTTCCGCGGACTGCGCAATCCAGACGGCTCGCCGGCCGGGCTGCTGGACATGGGAAGTGGCCTGCTGAACATCGAACGCGCCATCGCCAATACACTGTTCCTGGTCCCCCACAAAGCCGACTTCGGTCTTGTGGGACAGGCAACAGGGGACTTGACCCGCTCCATCACGATTGCCAACACCGGTTCAGCGCACAGATCCCTGCAGCTCTCACTGGTGCAGGCCGGCACGACCGGCCTGCCGCCGTTGTCCCATGTCTCCGTGGTGCCCTCCCAGATCAACCTCCCGGCGGGCGACACCGCCACAGCCACGATTACCCTTGACCTGGATGAAGCCACGGGCCCCGGCATCCTGGAAGGATTCCTGTTGATTTCAGATGGCTTGGATGAATGGCACGCCCCGGTTTTCGCCTGGCTGACGGCGCACCCTCCTTCGCCGCAAGTCGTCCTGATTGATGCCGATCTCAGCCCGTTGCATCCGGACGTTTCGCCCTGGTACAGGCGGACCCTGACGACCCTGGGGATTGATTTCCTCTACTGGGACACCGCACTCAATCTGGTCAATGTACCGCCGGTCCTGTTTGCCGCATCGCCCCCGGAATGGGTCATCCTGTTCACGGGCGATCACGCCGGCAACCCGCAGGCCAGCAATGTTCCCCTGCCGTTCTCGGACGGCGACCTGGACCTGTTGGGCCAGTATCTGGCGTCGGGCGGTAACGTGCTGGTGATGGGGAAGCACGGCCACAAGGTCCTGGGCTCTTCCGAACTGCGACTGGCACTTCTTAGCGGAGTAAAGATCCAGGAACAGACCGCCGACCGATATGGACAAACCCAGCTGCAGGTGTCCGGCGTTCAACCCGGGATCGATGGCTGGGGGGATCTGGTACTGGATCTGGCGCGGCCCAATAACGATTTGGGACAGACACCCCTGACATCCTCCGGCACGGGCACCTCCCATGCCGACAATCCGCTCTCCGGACAGGTTGCCTGGTCCCTGCAGCCAGCCACCGAATCACTGCTCATGGACGCCACCGTTGACGGTTCCGCACTCAGGGGAATCAAATCGATACACCTTGTCCACGAGCAGGAAGGGGCGACGGTAGTCGGCGATCCGCTGTGGTCCACTCCACACCTGGCTCCCATCGACGGCCGTTTCCAATGGCAGGGCCGGGTCACCCTGAGCGCCGAGCAGGAAATTGCCCGGAGGCAGGGAAGCCTGCGGCTTAACGTGGAGGTCCAGACGGCCGCTTCCACCTTCCTGCAGGCCAACGCGCCCGTCCTGGCACCGCAGGCGGACAACGCCGAAGGCGCGCTGCCCCTGCACACACTGACAACGGGGACCCAGGCCGGCAGTGCCGAAGCCTGGCTGGCTCTCCAGGACCAGACCGACGGAGCAACCCGGGTTGTCGGCGTCGCGCTGCCCAACACCAAAGACGGTTCAGGGCGCGGAACAGCTTATCTGGCCACCTTCGGACTCGAACACATCAACGATCTCGGCCCAGGCACCAACCGTGCACAGTTCATCTCAAAGATCCTGGCCTCCACACAGGATGCCGGTTCGGATCCGGTGGGGAACTGAACCGCGGGATCAGCGCTGGAGCAGCATCCGGCCGCAGCTCGGACAGTGGAGGTAGTTGCTACTCCCGTTGCGGGGCGCCGTCGCCACACTGGTGGGCAGACTCATGAAACATGCATCGCAGGAGGAGTTGGTGATCGTGGTCACCGCGATGCCGTTCTTGCGCTTCAGCAGCTCCTCGTAGATCTGCAACGCGTCCTTGTTCATGTCGCTGGCACGCACCGAACGTTCCCGGTTCAGCTCCTTCAGCTCGGCCGCCATGCCTTCCTGTTCTTCCCGGGCACAACGACGCAGTTCCTCCCACTCCCCGGTCCGTTCCTCCAACCGTTCGACCAGAGGCTGATACTGCTTGTTCTTGTCCTCAAACTCAAGCAGCGCCGCCAAGGCGCGTTCCTCGTAGGTGGACTTGGTGATCTCGAGTTCCGCAATCTGCGACTGCAGCGCGGCGATGTCCTTGGGATCGGTCAGGCGTCCGCTGTTCAGCAGGTCCTGATTGGCCGCAATCTTCTCCTTGACAACCTTGACCTGGCTTTCAGCCAAGGCCTGGTTCTCCTTCAGGCTCTCCTGTTCCTCGCTCATGGAACCGACCGATTCGCGCAACCGAACCAGATCGATGGGCTCGCGAACGCTGACCAGCGACTTCTTGACTCGCTTGACGATGCGCAGACGTTTCAGGTCGATTTGCTGCAAGTCAAACAGCTTCTCTATATCGTTTGCCACGACGCCACGCTTTTGCTGTGCTAGGTCGTGGATTATAGCACCGGCCGGCGGTGTAGTTCCGTACTCAGTCCCTCGGATCAGGGCAATCGCACTCCAGTTTGGGTGGTGACCGGCCATGGGTAGGATGGGAAGCTTCGTCCTGTCCCGGAGTTTCCCCCATGGCCGCCATGGCCCCCGTGCCCCTGGTTTCCCTGTTCACCGAAGTCGAGAATCCCCGTCGGCCCCAGGCCCGACTGCCTGCCCTGGAGGACATGCTTCGAAGCGCAACCCCACGTCTGTCAATGGCTGCTGGCCTCCCTCAGTTATGCACTTTGTCACTGCGCCAGCAGTGGACGGTGCCATCCGTGCGGAGGGCGCAGGTATGGTACTGGCCCGCCGATAGGGATGTGAAAGTCCCCGCCGGTGCATGCAATTGTCCGAGACGATTGTCCCCCCAACAGTGGAGGGTCCCGTCGGTACGCAACCCACAGGTATGAAGCCGGCCGGCACTTAACGCCTGGAACGGGCCCGGTGGGGCCTGGGCCTGGCCGTCGTCATCCCGACCCCAACAGCGCACCGAACCCTCACCCCGCAATCCACAGGTGTGATAGCCCCCGGCGGCGAGGGCCATGAAGGGCTCGGCGGGCGGATCCGCCTGGCCGTAGCGGCTGTCTCCCCAGCAGCGAGCCAGGCCGTCGGTACCCAGTCCGCACCCATGAAATGCGCCCATGGAGACGACCGTGAAGGTTCCGGCCGGGGCGTCGGTCTGGCCTGTATCGTTCAGGCCCCAGCAGGCCAGGGTGCCATCGGTGCGCACGCCACAATTGTGGGAAACCGCGGCGGCGATGGATTGGAAGGCCCCGGGCGGGACCTCCAGCTGCCCCACATGGTTCCTGCCCCAACAGCGGACGGAGCCGCCTGGACGCAAGCCACAGGTATGGGCGGTCCCGGACGCCATGGCTGTGAACGGCTCCGCGGGAGCCCGGGTCTGACCGTCCGTATCCTCGCCCCAGCAGGCAACGGTGCCCTCGGGGCGGAGGAGGCAGGTATGTTCCCCTCCGGCCGCCACGGCGCGAAACTGTCCGGCCGGGGCCTGGGCATAACCCCAGCCCCAACAGCGGATGCGGCCGTCGATACGCATCCCACAGGTGTGTACCGGACCGGTGGCAATGGCGGCGAAGGGCTCGGCGGGGGCCTGGGTCCGACCGTGCGCATCCCTGCCCCAGCAGGCAACCGTGTGGTCCAGGCGGATCCCGCAGGCGTGGTACCCGCTGACCGCCACGGCCTGGAACTGCCCGGGCGGGGCCTCGGTCTGCCCGTATGCGTTGTCACCCCAACAGAGCAACGTGCCGTCGGTGCGAACAACGCAGGCATGGCTGCCGGTTGTCGCCAGGGTCAGGTACGAACCGGCAGGGAGGTCGGCCAAGGCCGGTGCCAGCCGCCCCCAGCAAAGCAGGGCGCCATCCGTGCGAACACCGCAGGCATAGTTGTGGCTGGCGTCGACGGCGCGGAAGTCGCCCGCCGGCACATCGGTCTGTCCATAGCGGTTGTCGCCCCAGCAGTGGAGGGTGCCGTCGGTGCGTACACCACACGAATGGGATGCCCCCGTGGCCACCCCGCGGAACCGGCCCGGCGGGGCCTCCAGCTGGCCTGCCTCGTTGCGCCCCCAGCAGTCCAGAGTCCCGTCGGTACGGATACCGCACGCATGATAATTCCCGGCGGACACCGCCATGAAGAGGCCGGTCGGCACGTCCAGAGGGTTCGAGGCCCAGATGCCCCAGCAACGGAGGGCCCCCTCCGCCAGGACCGCACACATGGCGGCATTGCTCACGGACAAGGTACGCCCAGGGAGCGGCATGTCCATGGTCTGGGCCGGAAGCGTCGCCAACTCCGTAGGGATATTGTCCACGAAGGAGGCATAGATCCAGTGGCCTGAATCCAGTTGCAGCCAATCGCCCCCATGGGAACGGGCCACGGGGTGAACGCGGTCGCCCCGGCGGACGCTGCCGACAATGGCATGGTCGGTCCCCGGTCCCGCGCGCAGATCGGCATTGACGTTGGCAGTGGCGCGGGCCTCGGCGGCCAACCGGGCCCGCGCCTGTGCGCGGTAGTCAGTGGTTAGCTGATCGTTGGGGTCCAGGCGCAGGGCCTCGTCATAATCCGCCAAGGCCTCGGCGTAGAAGCCGCGTTCCGCCTTGGCCAAGCCTCTATTTCGGAAAGCCCGGGCAAAGTTGGGGGCCGGGGCCAGGGGCCGCGTAATAAACGCCGAGGGCGTGGGGGTAGAGCCCGCGTTCCGCCTTGGCAAAGCCTCTATTTCGGAAAGCCAGGGCAAAGTTGGGGTCGAGTTGCAGAGCGGCATCGTAGTCGGCGATGGCCTCGGCATAACGGCCCAGGCGATGCTTGGCGACGCCCCGGTCATGCCAGGGTCCGGCATTCTTGGGATCGAGACTCAGGGCCGCGTCGAAGTCGGCTATCGCGTCGGCATAATGGCCGAAGTGATTGTTGGCTCGGCCACGACTATGCAAGGTCTCGGCATTGTGGGGGTCCTGACGCAGGGCGGCGTTGTAGTCGGCCAGTGCCTCGGCCTCGAGGCCGAGGTGGGCCTTGGCGGCACCTCGGTTAATCAAGGCCAGGATATGGTGGGGGTCGAGTTGCAGGGCAGCGTTGTAGTCGGTGAGGGCTTCGGCATAACGGCCCAGGTCAGCCTTGGCGGCGCCCCGGTTAATCAAGGCCAGGATATGGTGGGGGTCGAGTTGCAGGGCAGCGTTGTAGTCGGCGAGGGCTTCGGCATAGTGACCGAGGTCAAACTTGGCCAGACCCCGGTTAGTCAAGGCCACAATATGTTGAGGGTCGAGTTGCAGGGCGGCGTTGTAGTCGGCGATGGCCTCGGCATAACGGCCGAGGTAATGCTTGGCGACGCCCCGTTCATGCCAGAGTCCGGCATCCTCGGGATCGAGACTCAGGGCCGCGTCGAAGTCGGGGATGGCCTCGGCATAACGGCCCAGGGCAATCTTGGCCAGCCCCCGGTTCACCAAGTAGAGGGTATGGTGGGGGTCGAGTTGCAGGGCGGCGTTGTAGTCGGCGATGGCTTCGGCATGGTGGCCGAGGTAGGCCTTGGCGGCGCCCCGGTCATGCCAGAGTTCGGCATCCTCGGGATCGAGACTCAGGGCCGCGTCGAAGTCGGGGATGGCCTCGGCATAACGGCCCAGGGCAATCTTGGCTACGGCTCGGTTAACCAGAGCATGGAAATGTTGGGGGTCGAGTTGCAGGGCAGCATTGTAGTCGGCGATGGCCTCGGCATAGTGGCCGAGGTAGGCCTTGGCAACGCCCCGGTCATGCCAGATGCTGGCATTGTGAGGGTCGAAGCGCAGGGCGCCATCGAAGTCGGCGAGGGCCTCTTCATAGCGGCCCTTGGACAACTTGCCTGCGCCTTGGTTGAGTAGCAGCAAGGACAGGCTTGGCAAGAGACGCAGGGCGTCCTCAAAGTCAGCCAGTGCCTCGTCCGCCCAACCCAGACGCGCCTTCATGGCACCTCGATAGTACAAATACACGGCGTTTTGGGGACTGAGACGCAGAGCGTCCTCAAAGTCGGCCAGAGCCTCCGCGTGCTGGCCGCGTGCGGCTTTGGCGATCCCCGCTTCATAGAAGGAGCGGGCTTCATCGCCGGGGGTGAGCTTCCCCGCTGGGCGTGAGGGCGGCGTGGGCGCGGTGGATACCTGGGGATCTGGGCTGCCGACCCCGGCAACCAGGGGGAGGGATTCTGTGGGACCGTCCACGGCCTCCGCGAAAATCCACCGGCCTTCCGCCAACTGGAGCCATTGGCAGTCTTCCGAGCAGGCGATGGGAGCGACCACGTCGCCCCTCCGGTGACTGCCCACCATGCGATACGACCAGTCCGGTCCGGCGAGCACCAGGGCGGTGCGCTGGACGATAAAGTCAGTGGACGCGGCGGTAGACGGCAGGGTAGGGGTCGGGATGGGCGTGCAGGTGGGCGGGTTGCCCTCACACACCACCTGGCCCAGATACGCCACCAGTTTCACTGACGGCACCATGTGGGACTCATACGTGGCCAAACCCACGATCCGTCCCGTGAACTGGACAGTGTCCCCGACCCGGATCTGTTCTGCCACGGGTTGGTCGAGGCCTACGTGCAAATACTGGGTGGCCGGGGCCGCTGTGTTCCCCCTGACCACTACGATCCAGGCAGCCGGGTCGCCGTCCGGCCCCATCTCCACAGCCACAATGTCGCCGCTCAAAGCGTAGACTGCGCTCATGTAGTCTTCGATCTGGCGGGACCATGCCGCCACGTCCACCGCGTCCGCGGCCGGGGGATTGGCCTGCGCATGAGCCACAGCCACCGGGAGGGCCGCGGCCGATTCCCGGGGCCCCAGGCTCCCGAGCAGGACGGCAATGCCTATCAGGACCGCGAGTGTCCCCTTCCGGGCCAGTTTGCTGTTCAGGATGGCACCCCTACGCCTGGGCATTGGCTTCGGCTTCTGTTGCCACCGCAACCCCGGACCACCCGGCCACCCAGCGGCGACCCATGCCGGTCGGCCCCGGGTTCTTGCCTCCTCCAGGACCGAATATGGTGGCCCGGGGCCCGGAGCGGCTTGCAATCGCTGCCCTGACGAAAAAGGGATTGAAACCGAGGCTTCTGCGTCCGCCTAGTGGAACTTGACATGGTCGTTGTCTTGCAATGGATGCCCTAGAATCACTTGATCGAAATCAACGGACGTACAGAGGCCGGGCGGCCGGGCACCCCCGCAAGTTTTCCACGAAACCCGGCGCGCACTGGCACTGTGCCATTCCCCGCCCACAAGGAATCCAGCGTGCACAGACCTCCTTCACCGCGAGCCTCCAGCCAAGGGGTAATCGAACTGCTCCTCATGATCATCCTGGTTGTGATTGTTTTTCTGTCCATTCTGCTCATCATGGGAAACGACGTGCAGAACTTGGTGAGCGATCTGCTGTCGAACTGGTTTCCGGAAAATGACGGAGGGTCCTGAGAAGCAACATTGAACACCTTGGTCAACCCAAGCCGTGCCGACGGCCCGACGGGGGCACCCCGAGGCCATTCGACGCATACCGCGGGCCTGTTCGTCACGCTCATGCGTCGGCGCTCCGTGCAAATCGGACTGATGTTGGCGCTGGCCACGTTCTGCTGTGTCCTGCTGGTGGCTTTCCGCGTTTGGCGGACCGGCAGTATCACGTACCTGTTCCTACTGTGGAACCTTGCCCTGGCCTGGGTGCCCATGCTGATCAGTTGCCTCCTCCACTACGGCCACCGCCGCAACATGCAGGCGCCCGCGGGGAACCTTGTCCTGTTTGGCGTCTGGTTCCTGTTCTTTCCCAATGCGCCCTACATCGTCACCGACCTGATCCACCTGAGTCCCAGGTACCCGATACCGGTCTGGTACGACCTCATGGTGATTGTGTTCAACGCCTGGACCGGATTTGCCCTGGCTGTCTGCTCCCTGTACCAGATGCAGGCATTGATTGCCAGGCGGTTCGGCCGACCTTGGGGATGGACACTGGCGGCAGTCACGATCCCGGCTACTGGATTGGGGATTTACATCGGACGCTTCCTGGATTGGAACAGCTGGGACATCATGCTTGAACCGACTATGATCGTCCGCAATGTAGTGGCCGATCTGCTCAACGCACCAAATGATCCGACCGCCGTGGCCGTCAGCATTCTGTTCAGTGTACTGCTGGGCCTGACTTATGGAATCGCCTGGATTGCGGCCGGAGCCGACACGCACTCAAACTCGGATGTTCGAGTTATGTAAAATCGGAGTCTTGATCCGGGGTGCTTCCTCGATTGGCCGACCCAAACCAATTCGACTTCCGGGAAGCCGGAGATGGCTGTCGGCAGGGAATGCGGATCCCGGCCAGGATGAGCCGTGGCGGCGATGTGCCCTGCCCAATAGTCGGTGGCCGCCGTCCGGGAACCACGTCCCGGGCATGGGACATGCTACAGACACAACCGGCGCACCAGTTCCCCGTACTGTTCGTAACCGGCCTGCAGCTGCTCCAGCTCGATGAACTCGTTAACAGTGTGCGCCTGGGCGATGTCTCCCGGTCCCCAGACAATCGAATCCACCACGGGCTGATAGTGGGCGGCCTCCGTCCCGTAAGGCATGGTAACCGCTTCGGCAGTCCCCGCAATCTCACACAACAGACCTGTGAAGCCGCTGTCCTTGTTGCCGTAGAAATAGGGGATCTCGTGGTTGCGCAGGTCGAACCCGTACGCCTGGGCCCGTTCGAGAATGATCGCGACCGCCTCTTCGAATCCCGATTCGGGCATGCTCCGAACCGACAGCTTGCACTCGCAACGCTCGGCCGTCACGTTGGTCGCGCAGCCAAAATCGGTGATGGTCATGTTGAAGCCGTTGGTCGGGGGATCGAATTCCTCGTTCCTGAACTTGGGGTCGGTCATGAATCGGGTCTTGAGTTCGGCCATCTCCGCCAGGAACGGCGCGATTCTGAAGTTGGCGGAATCCCCGCGTTCGGTACTGGAATGCGCCGCGATGCCGCGCGACGTGACGGACATGAACGCACCGCCCTTGTTGGCGTAAACCGGCACCATCCCGGTCGGCTCGGTCACGATGCCACCCTCCACGGACGCGCCGGCCAACAACTCCGAATGCTCAATGATCCATGCAGCCCCGACATGGCCCACTTCCTCGTCGGCCGAGAAGGTCATGTAGACCGGGCTCCGCAACTGCGCGGCCGGAATGTCGGACACGGCACAGACAAAGGCGGCAAGCGGCCCCTTCATGTCGCAGCTGCCCCTGCCGTACAGCCGCCCGTCCGCAACCCTGGGCGCGAACGGCTCCCATCCCTCCAGGCCGGGCACCGTATCCGTGTGCGACAGGAATGCCACACCCCCGGTACCCTGGCCGGCCCTGGCCACCAGGCAGTGTTTTTGCACGCCTTCCGCATCGCGATAGGCCAGCCGTTCGGTGGCCCAACCCTGGCCTGCGGCCCGGTCCACCAGGAAATCGATGACCTCAGCGTTGTTGTCGGCGGACACCGACGGGATCTCGATCAATGCCTTTGCGGTGTCCAAAACTGCCTCGTTCAAATCAACATTCTCCCAACCCGTCGTCATGCCCCGGCCGAATTCCGAACCGGTGCACCGAATTGTATACTCGGCACGCCGACGCGGACCTGCAGGTCCGTGCCGCGGCCAAGGCCATTCCGACCATTACTGCAACCCGGACAATAGACATATGAAGACGAATACGGCCCTGGCCACAATGAGAGCAGGAAAGCCGGCTTTCGGTCTGTCGATGGGTCTTGGAGTCCCTGAAACCGGCGCGATTCTCAGTGGGAGCGGCACCGAGTTTGTGATGGTCGACCGCCAGCACGGAAACTGGGATGAAGGGGATGTCGGGAGGGCCATTGCCCAGATCAACCTCGGCGCGGCCACGCCCATGGCTCGTGTCGCCACCAACGACTATCGCCTGATTGGACAACTCCTGGACAAGGGCATGCTGGGCATCATCGTGCCCATGGTGGACACGCCGGAGGATGCCCGGCGCGTGGCCGATGCTTGCCTGTTGCCGCCCCTGGGCTGTCGCTCATGGGGCTGGAACCAGGCGGCCATGTACGGCGACGACTACGCGGACTGCATCAACGACGAGTTGTTTGTGGCAGTCCAGCTCGAAAGTGCCATGGCCGTCGACAACGCCGAAGCGATTCTGGCAACGCCCGGCATCACGGGTTGTTGGACGGGGCCGTCCGACCTGGCGCTATCCCTTGGCTTCCACCCGTCGGAGATGGACACGCGGGACGAGCACCGATTGGCACTGGAACGGGTACTGGCCGCCTGCCGCGACACAGGCAAGGTTCCCGGCATCGCCGGGCGCGGCCTGGAAGATGCCCGCAGACGGCGCCTGCAGGGTTTTCAGTTCATTACCGTAACCAGTGACGCGGCCCTGATTGCACAAGGCGCATCCGCGGCACGCTCCTCATTGGACAACCTGTAGCCGTCCGGCCTCGGATGCCCGGTGAGGTCAATGCCCGTGGGCGCCCCGGGCCAGTTCCCGGGCCAGGCTTTTCACCGCATCTGCACCGTCGGGGCCTTCGGCCGCCTTGACCAAGGCAGAACCCACGATGGCACCGTCCGCGATTGAGGCCACCTGAGCCGCCTGCTCGCCGTTGCTGACTCCGAAGCCGACGCAAACCGGGGTGTCCGTGTCGGCCCGCACCTGCGCCACCAAGTCCGTCAGGTAGTCCGGCAGCGACGCACGGGCTCCGGTGGTGCCCAGCACGCTCACCAGATAGACAAATCCCGTGCTGCGGGATGTCACCAGTTCGATGCGTTGGCGCGAACTGGACGGAGCCAGGAAATACACAAGCGCCAGGCCGGCTTCGCGGCAGGCTTCCTCCATCTCCTCCCCCTCGTCCGGCGGCAGGTCGGGGATGATAAAGCCGTCGAACCCCGCCTGCGCTGCATCCTCGATGAACCGGTCGATTCCGTAGTTGAAGATCGGGTTGTAGTACGACATGGCGCAGAACGGCTGGGTGATCCCTGCCTCCCGCAATTCCTTGGCAATGTCGAGACCGTCCCGCGTTGTCATGCCGTTCAACAGCGCCCTGTGGGTGGCGGCCTGAATGGTGGGTCCGTCGGCCAACGGATCACTGAAGGGAAACCCGATCTCGAACAGATCGGCCCCGGCATCGGCCATCGACCGCATCATCGCCACGGACTCCGACCGGGAGGGGAACCCGGTCGGAAAATACGGCATGAATGCAGCTGTGGCATCGCCTTGCCGTTTGGCGATCGCCGATCTGATGCGCTCCACTCCTGTCATGGGGTCGTTCCCGTTCATGTGAATTGGGCCTTTGGTTGGACTCAGTCGCCAAGGGGCAGCTCGGCCATCACGGTATCCAGATCCTTGTCGCCCCGGCCGCTCAAGGACACCAGGACCAGGTCGTCGGGTGAAACCTCCGACATCAGTTCCGGCAGCCAACCCACGGCATGGGCACTCTCGAGGGCCGGAATGATGCCTTCCTGCCGACACAGGAGTTCGAATCCCGCCAATGCCTGTTCGTCCGTACAGTAGAAGTATTCGGCCCGTTTCCGATCCCGCAACAAGGCATGTTCCGGTCCGACGCTTGCATAGTCCAGCCCGGCCGAAATGGAGTGGGTCAGGGCAATCTGTCCGTCCTCGTCCTGCAGGACATAGCTGCGGGTTCCGTGCAGGACACCCAGCCGGCCCAACTTCGGATCGGCAAACCGGGAGGCATGCTCATGGCTTTCTATGCCGCGGCCCCCGGCCTCCACGCCCATCAGCCGGACCCCCGGATCCATCAAAAACGGGTAGAACATGCCGATCGCGTTGCTGCCGCCGCCCACACAGGCCACGACAACGTCCGGCAGCCGCCCCGGACCCGTGGACGGGTCCAGCATCTGCCGGCGGGCCTCCCGCCCAATTACCGACTGCAGGTTGCGCACCATAACCGGATACGGATGGGGACCCAGGGCGCTGCCCAACAGGTAGTGAGTATCCGGCACGTTGGTAACCCAATCGCGAATGGCCTCGCTGATGGCATCCTTAAGGGTTTGACTGCCGCTGGACACTTCCCTCACCTCCGCCCCCAGAAGTTGCATCCGGAACACGTTGGGAGCCTGGCGCGCCATGTCCACGGAGCCCATGTAAACCACGCACTCCATGTCCAGAAGTGCACAAGCAGTCGCCGTGGCCACGCCGTGCTGGCCGGCACCAGTCTCGGCCACGACCCGATTCTTGCCCAGGATGCGCTTCACCATGAGTGCCTGGCCCAGGGCGTTGTTGATCTTGTGGGCACCGGTATGGGCCAGGTCTTCCCGCTTCAGGTAGATCTCGGGACCGCCGAAGTGCTCGGTCAGCCGCCTGGCATGCGTCAGGGGCGTGGGCCGTCCCACATAGGTCTCCAGCAGCAAATTGAGTTCGTCCTGGAAACCTGTGTCCTGCATGGCGGTGGCATGGATTTCCTCCAGCTCCTCCAAGGCCGGAATCAGTGTCTCGGGCACATACTTGCCGCCGTACGGCCCAAACTTGCCCCGTGAATCCGGGTAGTGGAACCCGTAGTCGTCCGCGGTAAAAATGGCTTGCATGTTGTCAACCATCGGTTTGAAATCCCAGATGTAGATTGAGTTCCCTTCGCATCAGGTCGAGGTCCGGCATCCAACCTGTCCAAATCTCAAAGGACCGGGCCCCCTGCCGGACCAGCATCTCCATGCCGCCGATGCAACGGGCACCGCCCTGTCGGGCCCGACTCAGGAACAGGGTTGCCGGGGGGTTGTAGACCAGGTCATAGGCCCACTGCCCGGATCGCCAGGGGAAGTCAGGAGCCACAGGGCACGTGTCGACGTGCGGTGCCATGCCCAGCGACGTTGAGTTCACTACCAGGTCCACTTCGCGGCCTGCAGCCGAAACTTCCCGCTCGGAGCCAATCACACGCATCGATGCAGCGGGATAGAGCGCACGGAAGTCCCGAACCAATGCCTCTGCCCGCGTCCGGGTGCGGTTGTGGACGCGAACATCCCGGCATCCGGCTTCGAGCAATCCGGTCAGCACTGCCCGGGCCGAACCGCCGGCCCCCAACACCAGAGCCGAACCACTGTGGGCCGACCATCCCGCCTCTTCCAACACGGAATAGAACCCCCACACATCGGTGTTGTCCCCGGCAAGGTCTCCGTTATCGCGCACTGTCAAAGTGTTGACCGCCCCCGCCGCCCGGGCCACGGCTGAAATGCCCGAGAGATGGGACATGACACTCCGTTTGTGCGGGATCGTCACATTGGCGCCCCGAAACCCCAGTGCTCCCAGGCCGCGGACTGCTTCACCAATCCGGTCCTTCGGTTTCACCGGCACGGGCAGTGGCAGGTACACCCAGTCCATGCCGGCCGCCGCGAAGGCGGCGTTGTGCATCCGGGGCGAGCCGGAATGCCCGACCGGCCAGCCGATCAGGCCGACCTTGCGGGTATGGGGGGTGATGGATTCAGGCATCGGCAGGACCCCGTTCCGCTGCGCCGCCCAAGGCCTTCAGGGTCTCCGCAAACCCGGGGAAACTGTCGTCGGTCACTTTCGCGCCTGCAACCACGGTCTCGCCCTGTGCAGCCAAGCCGGCCACGGCCAGCAACATCGCGAGGCGATGATCGCCGCAACTGTCCACACAGGCTCCGTGCAGACTGCTGTCCCCGTCGATCGCGAAGCCGTCCTCCGTACCGTGGACGACAGCTCCCAGCCGGGCCAACTGCCGCTCCGTGTCCAGGATGCGGTTGGACTCCTTGACCTTCAGCTCCTGCGCGTCGCGAATGCGGGAGGGTCCCTCGGCCTGACTGCAGGCGAGCGCCAACAGCGGCAACTCGTCGATCATGCGCACGATCAGGTCCCCGCCGAACTCGGAGCCGCGGAGCGGGGCATAACCGACCAACAGGTCTCCGACAGCCTCCCCCGCAGCCTCCCGGCGGTTCCCCATCCGAATGTCGGCCCCCATCTGCAAAAGTGCGTCCAGCAGTCCGGTGCGGGTTGGATTGAGACCCACGTCCACAATCCGCAACCGGCTGCCGGGCACGATGCAGGCCGCCACCATCAGGAACGCGGCCGACGACGGATCTCCGGGAATGGCCACGTTGGTCCCCTTCAGGCGTTCCGGAGGCTCCAGCGTGATGCGCCGTCCCTCATTCACAACATGCACGCCCATCCCGCGCAGCATGCACTCCGTGTGATCCCGGGTCGGACCGGGTTCGATCACGGTGGTTGCCGAAGCGGCGTACAATCCGGCCAGGAGCAAACAGGACTTGACCTGGGCACTGGCCACCGGCATCGCATACCGCACGCCCTGAAGGGGGTGCGCCGCGGGCCGAACCGTCAACGGTGCCGTACCGCCGCCGTCGGCACCGGAGATGGACGCCCCCGTTTCCCGCAGCGGCGCGATTACGCGGTCCATGGGCCGCGTGCACAACTGGCGCGACCCCGTCAGCACGGAACCGAACCGCTGTCCGGCCATGAGGCCGCTCAGAAGCCGCATGGTGGTGCCGGAGTTTCGGCAGTCCAAGGCTCCGCCCGGGGGGTGCAAACCGTGCAGGCCGACTCCCTGGATGGTCAAGCCGGTGGCAGTGTGGCGCTCGATGCGCACGCCCAGTACCTGCATGATGCCAACGGTAGCCAGACAGTCCCGGCCGTCCAGGAATCCGGTCACCGTGGTGGGGCCGTCGCCGAGGGCACCGAGCAACACGGAACGGTGGCTGATCGATTTGTCTCCGGGAACGCGCATGTCGCCCACCAACGCTGCACCACCCTGAATCCTGAGCGTGTCCATGTCCAATTCCTTCCCCCGTCAAATCTCCGGTCGATTGCGCTCCATCCAGTCCGCATACCAGGCCAGCCGTGCATTGCGATGCGCCGACAGGCGGGCAACCAGCGCATCCTCCCGCCTTTCAACCAACATCGAGCGCAATTCCAGAATCTCTTCGATGAACCGGTCCAGTTGGCTGCGCACGTTTTCCCGATTGGTCATCAGGATGTCAATGAACATGTCGGCCTCGCTGGCCGCAACCCGCGACGTATCGCGGAAGCCACCGGCCGCGCACTCCCAGACTTCCGGATCCCGCACGCCAGCTTCCGCCACACTGCCCACCAGCGCGCTGGACAGCAAAAACGGCACATGGCTGATGGCAGCCACCACCCGGTCGTGCTTGTGGGGTTCCATCATCAACGGATGGGCCCCAACGGACAGGACCAACTCTCGAAACACCTTCACGGTGTGGGCCGACGTCCGTTCCAGGGGTGTCAAAATCCAGGTTGCATTGTCGAAAAGCCCCCGTTCAGCGGAATCGAAGCCGCTGGTTTCCTTGCCGGCCATCGGATGTGTGGCAATGGGCTGCACATGCGCGGGCATTCCCTTCATGGCCTCGACCACCTCGACGCTGGTGCTGCCCACGTCGGCCACAATGGCTCCGTCCTTGAGATGGTCGGCAATCCGTGCCAGCTGTCCGATGGCAATGCGCACCGGCGCGGCCAGAATCACGATGTCGACGCCCTCCACGCCGGTCTGCAGGCTGGTGGTTCCCTGGTCGATGATGCCTTCCGCGATCCCTCTTGAAACCGTGGTGGACGAACGACTGACGCCGCGAACCTCGCGGCACACCTTGAGCCGGGTGAGGTCGGCGCACAGGCTGGCGCCGATCAGACCAAGGCCGACCACCGCCACGCGGCAGTCGGCCAATGTAAACGACATGGGAATTGCAAGGACGGGTGCCGACGCAGTGCGGCCCGGATCAGATCGAGCGGTCGACCGCTGCCGCCACCCGCTTCAAATCCTTCATCAATGCCTTGAAATTCTTGACTGTCAGGCTTTGCGCCCCGTCGCTCTTGGCTTGGGTGGGGTTGGGGTGAACCTCGACCATCACCCCGTCGGCCCCTGCTGCCACCGCCGATTTCGAAATCGGGCCCACCAGCTCCCACTTGCCGGTGCCGTGTGCCGGGTCGGCGATGACCGGCAGGTGGGTCAGGTCCTGCAGCACCGGGATCGCGTTGACATCGAAGGTGTTGCGCGTGTAGGTTTCGAAGGTGCGTATGCCGCGTTCACACAGCATCACATTCATGTTGCCCTCGCTAAGGATGTACTCCGCGCTCATGAGCAGTTCCTCCAGCGTGCCGGCGAGGCCCCGCTTTAGGAACACGGGCTTGCTGGCCCGGCCCAGGGCCTTGAGCAGGGGATAGTTCTGGGTGTTGCGGGCGCCAACCTGAAAGATGTCGGTGTACTGCTCCACCAGTTCAATATCCTCGGTGCTCATCACCTCGGTGATGATGGACAGGCCTGTCTTCTCGCGCGCTTCCGCCAAGTGTTCCAGGCCTGCGTGGCCCAGTCCCTGGAAGCTGTAGGGTGATGAACGGGGCTTGAAGGCGCCGCCGCGCAGGAACTGCGCCCCGGTATCGGCCACCGCGTAGGCCGTCTCCAGGATCTGTTCGCGGGTCTCCACGCTGCAGGGACCCGCAAACACGGCCACCCTTTCCCCGCCGATTTGGGAACCGTTGACGTTGATCACGGTCTTCTTCTGCGTGAAATCGCGGCTGGCGGCCTTGAACGGTTGCATGATGCGCATCGTCTTCTCCACACCGGGCAGCACCTGGAACGAATCGATATCCAGCTCGTGTTCATTGGCACCGATGATGCCGATGATCGTCCTGGCCTCGCCCTTGCTGATGTGCAGGCTGAAGCCTTTTTCCTCAATGTGCTGGGCAACCCGCGCGGTGTCGTCTGCGTCGGCTGTCTGTTTCATCACAACAATCATGGTGTTCCTTGGCTTGGTTGAAGGGGTTCAAGACTTGATTGGGCAAATTGCCTACTTTCCGAATCCAAGAATGCGGCCCGGCGACAGATCGTCCGGTTCGGGCGCTCTCGGAAAACTGCCGAGCAGCTTGAGGAAGGCGGTGTTGACCAACAGCTGCGTGACCGCCTCCGAGACCTGCGGGTCCTCGACGTGGCCGAGGAACTCCATGAAGAACACATAGTTCCACCTGCGGTTGCGGCGCGGGAAGCTGCTGATGTTGGTGAGGTTGATGTTCCGATCGGAAAACACCTGCAAGGCCTTGACCAGACCGCCGGGTTGGTCCGGAATCGCAAACAGCACCGACGTCTTGCTGTCCTCCGTGCGCTCGGCGGTTTCGTGGCCAATCAACAGAAACCTGGTCAAATTACCCGGCCCGTCAGCCACGTCGCTGTCCACGATTTCGAGGTCCCAGGTGTCGGCGGCGATCCGACTGGACAGCGCGGCGGTTCCCGGCGCGGGTTCCTCCACCAGCGACTTGGCAGCCCCGGCCGTGTCATACCAGTCCACCGGCACGAGGTTCAGCCGGGCCAGGTACTCCCGACACTGTTCCAAGGCCTGGGGATGGCTTCGCACGTGGGTGATTGCCTCCCGCGGGGAGCCCTCCGGCGGCCGGGCCACGACCAGGTTGTGGCGCACCGGATACAGGATTTCCGCCGAAGCCTTGAAGTCGTAGTTCAGCAACAGATCGTTGATGCCGGTGACCGCGCCGCCCAGCGAGTTCTCCACGGGAACCATGCCGAACTCCGCCTCGCCGGCGTCCACTGCGGCAAAGAGTTCGGCGAAGCTGCGGCAGGGCACCATCCGGATCCCGGCGTCCTCGCCGAAATGCTTGAGGATGGCCGCATGGGAATAGGCACCGTGCTCTCCTTGAAAGGCAACTCTCATCACGCCCCTCCATGCTTGCGCATCTGGTCTTCCACCCACTGGTTCAGCTGTTGCATGTCCACCGGGGGCAACTCCGACTGGTCGGGACGCAGCTGCACCGCCTCCTTCAGGTACACGTGGTGGATTTCGTCCTGGCCGCGGTCCGTGTTCCAATGCAGCAGGATGCGGACGCACCTGGGGAGGCTGTCCGGAACCTCCATTTCATGACCACACAACAGCGGCACGGACATCCAGCCCAACTGACGGGCCGCGGTCGCAGGGAACACGGCATTCAGGTCCACAGTGGTCGTAAAGACACCCGAGGCCACGTCCACCGACTCGATTCCGTTCAATCGGATCATCAGGGCCAGGAGTTGCCGCGTGGCCGCCAGGATCTCGCGGGCTTCGTTCTCGACTACCGTGGTGGCGCCGCGCACGCCTCTGCAAACGATCATGGTTGGATTTCAGGCCGAAAGAAGCGGCATACCGCGGCGAGCAAAAAAAAAGCGATCCAATTCTGGACCGCTCCTGCGTCTCCTGGTTGTCCGGCATCAGTTGGCCTGTGCGCAACTCCCTGGTTCGCGGTGCGGTCCCGTCCCTGCAAAGCGGTAATAGTAATAGGCGCCAAACGAGAAGGTGCGCGCCGACCCGGCACCACCGTGGGTGGCGCGATCGCTGGCTTGACCTGCGGACTTGTTGATCCGCGACACAATCGCATGGCTCATGCGGCCAGACTACCCGACCCAGAGCCCCGTTGTCAACTCAGAAGTGCGTCGGCCGTGCGACTCAACTCCAGCAGATCCTCTCCCGTGATGTCCACCATGCGACGATCGAAAGGGGTGAGCTGAAGGTCTGGGACAACCTCGATTTCCCCGTCCCGAACCCGAACCGGAAAGCTGAAGACCACACCGGGCGGAGTGTCGTACTGCCCTTCGCCCACGATGGCCATGCTGGTGGTCCGCTCGTCACCGGTGCCCAGGTGCCAGTCCCGCACGTGGTCGGTAACGGCCACGGCCGCGCTGGCTGCACTGCTGGCCCCCCTGACCGCAATGACTTCCGCGCCGCGGTTCTGGATCCTGGGTATGAACTGTTCCTCAATCCAGGCCTGGTCCGAAAACAAGGGCCAGTCCCTGTGCCCGTCGATCGTGGCATGGGCCAGGCACGGGTACTGCGTGGCACTGTGATTGCCCCAGATGGCCACGTTCGCCACCTGGTCGGGCCGCACACCGGCCGTGCGCGCAACCAGGCTCACCGCCCGGTTGTGGTCCAGGCGCGTCAGGGCCGTGAACCTGGAAGCCGGAATGTCCGGTGCATGGCAATGGGCAATCCGGGCGTTGAGGTTCGCCGGATTGCCGACCACCGTCACCCGCACGTCATCGGCGGCCTGTGCGTTGAGGGCTTGTCCCTGGCTCCGGAAAATTGGCAGGTTGCTGACGACCAGGTCCGCCCGGGACTCGCCAGCCCCGCGGGGCCGGGAACCCACCAGCAGTGCATGCTGCACGCCGTCGAACCCCTCCTCGGCGGAGTCGGTCACGTCGATTCCGGCCAACAGCGGGAAGGCACAGTCCTCCAGTTCCATGGCCACGCCTTCCGCCTGGCGCATGGCCGGTGGAATTTCAATCAGCGACAGGTGAACCGGCTGGCCTGCGCCCAGCATCTGTCCGGCCGCGATGCGGAAAACCAGCGCATAGCCAACATTGCCGGCCGCACCGGTGACTGCCACTTTGATCGGGTCGGAAAGGGACATGTCCAGAGTGTGGTGTGAAAGGATGTGAGGGCGGGCAGAATGGCGCGGGCGCGCACCTAGTCGAACTCCATCTTACGCGAACCTGGTCCCGGCACCTTAAATTCGGCGAGCGCCGGATCCGGCCACCCCTCACAGCCACGTTCCTGAACAGGCTTTCCGAGGCCACGTGTACGGGGCGGACTGTCCTGCGGTGTACGGATGCTGTCAGAATGTAGTGATATTCCCTGGAACGAGGCTGTGCACAACCGTGATCGAGACTTGGGGCCGTTCCCTGTTGGCTCACGTCGAACTACCCGTCGTGCGGTGCCTGCTGTGGTTGCGGCTGACGCCCAACCTTATTTCCTGGATAGGCCTGGGGCTGGCCGTCGCCACAGCCTGCTTGATTGCGGCCGGGTGGACCCGATGGGGTGGGTTGGCCTACATCCTGGTATCCGGCCTGGACAGCCTGGACGGCCTGCTGGCCCGCAGCACGGGCCGCGTGACGCGATACGGGGCCTGCCTGGACAGCACCTTCGACCGTCTGTCCGAAATCTGTGCCCTGTTGGGGCTGCTGATCCATTTGCAACTTGGCGGGCCGATGCGCCTGCCGCTGAGCTGGAGCATTCCGTTGACCGCCGCGGTGATTGGGGCATCGGTGGTCGTGTCCTATGTCAAGGCTCGGGCGGAAGGCCTTGACATTCCCGGCAAGGCCGGCTGGCTACAGCGCAGCGAACGCATCGTGTTGCTGGGCGCCGGCCTCATGTTGAACGTGGCGGATGTGGTGCTGGTCCCCATGTGTCTGGCGCTGCTGGTCACGATTGGCCAAAGGCTGCACTACGTGGCCCGCCACGATCGCGGAACTGCCCGGGACAAATGAGGCGGCCGCCCCCGGTGCGCGGTCGAATTTCGCGGCACTGTTTCAATCTCGTTGATATTGGTTGTGGACCTGGCAAGGGACGAGGGGCCCCTACACTTGGTTTCATCTAACCAAAACCAACAGGGCCCCTCGTCATGGACTTCATCCTAGCGCCTGGCGCCGCAACGGCACCTACTCCCGCCATCTGGTCGTGCTGGGACGGCTGTGGGTGCAACGCTGGCAGTGCAAAGCCTGCCGGGGCAGCGCTTCGCCCCTGCCGCCCGACGTGACCTCCCGCCAGCGGCCGCAGACCTTCCGCGAGTTGGTGGCCAACCTGTATGTGCACAGCGTCAGTTTCCGGGGCCTGTCCCGCCTCCTGGCCCTGCTGGGCTGCGGGGTGGGGGCCGCCACCCTGTGGCGGGACGTGCAGGCGGTGGCCCCGGGCCTGGCGCCCGACCCGCAGGCGGCCCTGCCCTCGTGGGTCGAGATGGACGAGACCTGGCTGCCCCTCGGGGGCGTCAAGCGTCCCGTGGCCGTGGTCCTGGGCCCCGGGGCGAACGGCTGGACCTGCGCCTGAGCGGTCCCGGCCTCGACGGGGCCGACTGGTTCACGGACCTGGCCGCGCGCGGGGTGCAGGGGCTGACGACCGACGACGACCCCGTCTACGGTCCGGCCCTGGAGGCGGCGGGTTTGGACCGGCAGCCGTGCGCCGTGCACAGGCAGCGCACCGTGGGGCGGCACATCCGGAGTCTCGACAAGGACGACCTGACCCACCGGGACCGGGTCCTGCTGCCCATCCTGCGACGCCTGGCCCGGGCGCGACCGCCCGGAGGCCGGGCCCGTCCTGCTGGCCCTCTGGGAGGCGGTGATGCAGGGCCGCGTGCGCCTGCACCCGGAGGTGCGCAAGCTGCTGTGGCACCTCGTGGAGCGCTGGCATGAGCTGGTGCGCAACCAAGACCACCCCAGGGTGCCCGCCTCCACCAACCGGCTGGAGGGCTGGTTTGGCCGCTTCAAGCCCCGGGCCCGCCTGACGCGGGGGCTGAAGACCGAAGCCGGCGCCCGCAACTTCGTGTACCTGATGGCCCGCGGCATGGCCTGAAGCGACGCACGGCACCCGCGGGTACGGAGAATAGGCCCATGACGGTCCGCAACCCATATCAACGAGATTGAAACAGTGCCAATTTCGCAATGCACAGCCCCAACAGGCCCTACGACTGCTATCGTTAATAGTATGGACGAGTCTGCGGGTCTCGTTTTTCTCCCTTCTTCACAGCCCCGACCCGACGTGAGAGTCAAGATTCCCACCGACCTTCTGGATGACGCCCGGAACGGCGATCCCGATGCCTTCAACCAACTTTTCGATCTGTGCTCGGGTCACATTTTCCGATTCATCTACACGCGCGTCCCCGATCTTCAGTTGGCGGAGGACCTTACGGGCAACGTGTTTCTCAAGGTCTACGAAGCCATCAACAGAGGCCAACCGTGGAAGTACACGTTTACCTCATGGCTCTACACCATTGCCAACAACCAGATTCGCGACCACATCCGCCGGGACGTGCGGGCCGCCTTCTTCCCCATCGACACGCACATGAACCTGCCTTCGCGCGAACCGGACCCGTTCCGCGCCACACGGGATTCCCTGGATGCCGAATCCCTGCGGGCAGCCATTGCGCGCCTACCCGACTCCCAGGCTCAGGTAATATCCCTGCGCTTCCTTGAGGGCTACGGCGTCAAGGAAGTGGCAGCGATCATGGGCAAGACCGAAGTTTCCGTCAGGGCGATGCAGTTCAGAGCCATCAAGGAACTTAGGGCCGCCCTGACGCGGGACCTGGGTTGACCAAGGAGCAACCGCTATGCCCCCGTTCGATCACCAAACGGAATTTCCCCGGCTGTCGGAGGAAGACAGCCGCCTGGGCATGTTATTCGACAAAGCCGATCACCTGGCCGCCAGCAGTGAACTTCAGGATCGGTATCTGGCGTCCCTCTCGGCCGCCGACCGCGCGGTCGTCGAGGAGAGCCTGATCGTAGCCAACGCACTGCGGCTGCTGGCCCAGGAAGCCACCCCTTCCATGTCGGGCCGGGCGCGTGCCCGGGTCCAACGCATGCTGTACGGCGACTTGGATCCGATTGCCGACGACGGCATTCGGGACGCCGGGCAAGCCGACGAAGGGTCCGTGTCCGAGCTCCGCTTCAACCCCCTCAACAACACGGAAGACCAGAAACTCTGACCGCGTAGTCGCCCGGCCGGGCGCGATGCCCGGCCGGAAACCGCAAATATTGCGCCTGCAGGTCGGCCGCCGCTACAATGTGCGGTCCCGTTTGAACGGGCCGGGCGACGCGGCGCGCCACCGTCCGATTTGACCCCATGTGCTTGCAGGCATGTTCGATTCGCTGAGCCAAAGACTTCAGAACACGTTCGACGCCCTGTCGCGCAAGGGGCGCCTGGACGAACAGGACATTACGGCCGGCATGCGCGAAATCCGCATGGCACTGCTGGAGGCGGACGTCAACTACCGGGTGGTCAAGGACTTCACCCGCCGCATCCGGGACCGCGCCACCGGGACCGAAGTCCTGCAGAGCCTGACCCCCGGCCAGCAGGTGGTCAAAATCGTGCATGCGGAATTGATTTCCCTGCTGGGGAAACCGGCACCGTTGAACTTTGCCGGCCAGGCTCCCCATGCCTTGGCCCTGGTGGGCCTTCAGGGTGTGGGCAAGACCACGATGGCGGCCAAGCTGGCCGTGCACCTGCGCAGACGGGGCCAAACTCCGTTGCTGGTGGCTGCGGACGTGCAGCGGCCGGCTGCGATCGATCAGCTTGAGACCCTGGGCAGGCAGATTGACGTCCCGGTGTTCGCCCAGCGCGAAGGTGCCCGGGCGCCCGACATCGCCGCCCGCGCCATGAAGTTCGCCCGCGGCAAGGCGCATACCGTCTGCATCCTGGACACGGCCGGCCGAACCCAAATCGACTCCGTGCTGATGGCAGAGCTGGCCGAGATCAAGGATCGGGTCAATCCGGCCGAGACCCTGCTGGTTGTGGATGCCATGACCGGCCAGGAGGCCGTCAACGTGGCGGAGGGCTTCCAGGCCAGCGTTCCCCTAACCGGATTGATCATGACCAAGGTGGATGGCGATGCCCGCGGGGGCGCCACCCTCAGTGTGCGTCAGGTGACCGGGGTCCCTGTGAAATTCATGGGGACCAGCGAGCAGATGGACGGTCTCGACGTATTCGAGCCCGAACGGATGGCCAGCCGCATTCTGGGCATGGGGGATGTCTTGACCCTCATCGAGAAGGCCGAGCAGTTTCTGGACGACGAGCAGAGTGAACGGCTGGGCGACAAAATGGCCCGCGGCCAACTCGACTTCGAGGATTTCCTCGACCAGTTGCGCTCGCTCAAGCGGATGGGCAGCCTGTCCGACCTCCTGAAACTCCTACCGGGCGCCCGGAATCTGCTCGCGGATCTCGACGAAGAGGATATGGAGCACAGCCTGAAGCAGAGCGAAGCCATCGTCAACAGCATGACGCTTCAGGAACGGCGCAACCCCAGCGTGCTCAACGGCAGCCGACGGCGCCGCATTGCGGCCGGCAGCGGCACGCGCGTACAGGACGTGAACGATCTCCTCAAGCGCTTCCGGGAGGCTCAGGGCATGATTAAGGAAATGTCGGGAGGCGGTCGCGGCCGCCAGCGTGGCCGCATGCGGCACATGAAGCGACTGATGGCGGGGCAGGAACTCCGCTGACACCAACAATCCTCAGGAGACCCCCACACAGTGGTTCGCATTCGACTGGTGCGCAAAGGCACCAAGAACAAACCGACCTACCGCATCCTGGTCGCGGATCAACGCAAGGCCACCAGCGGCAGTTTCATCGAGAACATCGGGCACTTCAATCCGCGCACCGAACCGGAAACCATCGTGGTGGACGTGGAACGGGCCAACCACTGGATTGCCCACGGTGCACAGCCAACTCCGGCCGTGCAGCGTCTGCTGAAGGCGGCCGCTGCCGAGGCCGCGCCCGCGACGGAAACAGATGAACATGTCGAATCATGACGTGGACGACACCATCGACCGCATCGGCCAGCTCGTAACCTGGGTCGCCTCGACCCTGGCGCAGCATCCGGACGATGTCGAGGTGGAGGCGCACCAGTACGACCAGGACCTGGAATTCAACCTCCTGGTGCACCAGGAGGACATGAAGTTCATCATTGGACGCAACGGGGACAACATCCGTGCACTCCGGGCCCTGGTCAAGGCATCGTCGCCCAGTCCGCACGCCCATGTCGCCCTGCACGTGGATTCCTGGCAGGAAATCGGCGATGGCCTGACCCCGACCGAACGCGGGCAGGACGACCAGGCCTGAACCGCCCCATACCGGTGGCCGCCAATGGCTCCTATCCCGACGACCACTTCGTCGTCGGGCGCGTCGAGAAGCCCCACGGCATCAAGGGCGAGGTGGGCATACGCGTCATCACCGACAACAGCGGGCGGTTTGCCCCGCGGCAGCTCCTGCACAGCACCCGCGGGCGGAGTCCGCTGACGGTCCTGTCCACGCGCCGCCACAAACAAGCGCTGCTCGTGCGGTTCGTCGAGGTTCGGGACAGAACGGCCGCCGAATCCCTGCGCGGCGCCTGGCTGTCCGTGCCGGAAGCGGACGTGCCGCCGCCGGAACCGGGAACCTGGTGGATTCACGACATTGTCGGTTCATCCGTCACCACCGACACCGGCCTGTACCTGGGGGTGGTGGCCGACGTGGCCGCGACCGGAGCCAACGATGTCTGGGAGGTGTGTCCGGCTCCGGAATTGGGACTCAGCCAACCAATTCTACTGCCTGCCATCCGCGAAGTGGTGTCCGAGGTGGACATCCCCGGACGATCGGTAATCGTGCACCTGCTGCCGGGCCTGCTGCCCAAGTAGGATAAGATACAGACCCAACCAAACAGGGGTCCGCCGCGCGGTAGCCGGTCGGGTGCCCTGCCACGCCTTGGAAGCAATCATCGATGATAGGCGTAATCCTAGCTGGTGGCAGCGGGAATCGCCTGTGGCCTCGCAGTCGGCAGCAGACTCCCAAGCAGTTCGACGATCTGCTGGCACAGGGGGAATCGCTGCTGCAAGCGACCTGCCGGCGGGTTGCCCCCTTGCTGACATCCGAGCGCACATGGGTGGTAACCGGCCGCAGCACCTCCCATTTGGTCGCCCAACAGCTTCCGCACCTTGACCGGACGCGGATCCTGACCGAGCCGGAAGGCCGCAATACAGCCCCCGCCTTCGCTTGGGTGCTGGCACATCTGCCGGCGGATGCGGACAGCGAGATTGCAATCTGGCTGCCATCGGACCACTGGATCCGGGACGAAGTCGTTTTCTGCCAAGCCCTGACGCGCGCGGCCGAACTCGCGGCCGACGGCTCCCTGGTGCTGCTTGGCGCCGTGCCCGACCATCCGCACACGGGATACGGGTACATCAGGCTGGGTGCTCCCCTGGTCCCGGCCAGCACCCCACCCGCGGCGCGCGTGCGCAGCTTCCGCGAGAAGCCGGACACTCCGACCGCGGCGCGCATGCTCGAGCGCGGCGACTGCCTTTGGAATTGCGGCATCCTGGTCAGCCGTGTCGACAGCCTGCGCCACCGCCTGGCGCAATGCGCTCCACACCTGCTGGAAGCGGCCCGCAACCCGGGCCCGAACAGCGAAACCTGGAAGGCTTTGGATCCATGCAGCATCGATCAGGTGGTCATTGAACAAGCCGCCGACTGCACAGTGGTCCATCTTGAGACGGGCTGGACCGACCTGGGCAGCTGGGACGCACTCGAGCGCATACTGGAAAAGGACGGGGATGCCAATGTCGTGGTCGGCGACCGGGTCGTCGCCGTCGACAGCCAACACAACATCGTCTTCGCCAATGGACGCCTGGTCGCCATGGTCGGCGTTCAGGACTTGGTCGTCGTGGACACCCCCGATGCCCTGCTGGTGGGACGCAAGAACCACATGCAGTCCGTCAAGTCCATCATCGCAGCAATCGAAGAATCAGGCCTCGGTGGAATGACATGATTCATGTTTCCGATTCGCGGGTGAGAGGTTTAATCCGGCCTCTCATCAAGTATATGGTCGTCATCGCCTTCAGCCTGGCTGCAGGCATCGCCCTGGCGTGGTACGCGTGGCCCGTCCAGTGGCAGGGAGCGCTGCCGTCCGATCTGCTCGGCGCCTACAAAATCCTGATCGTCAACAGCCTGGCCGAAGACCAGCAGATCAGCGGTTCGGACTCGCTGTCCCCCGGCGCGGCCAAAATTCTTGGCTACATGGCATCGGATCCCAGACTGGCGGTCAACGAGGCGCTGGGCCTCCTGCGCGCCGACGGAAGTTCCGGCCTGGTCCTGGACGACGGCGAGCGGGAGTTGCTCGAAGCCAATCTCCTGGCCCTGCAGGGGGTGCTCATCGATGGTCCGCAGACACCGGACGGGAGCGCCTTGCCCGTTTCGGAAGGAAGTCCCCCTCAGGAACTGGTCAGGGACAACCGGTTCATTCAGTTGTTCTCGCTGTTGAGCAGTTTGGTCCTGGTCGCGGGCCTGTTGTTTGTGGCCTGGCGCTTGATTGCCCAAGAGGCGGCTGCGGGAACGAAAGGCGAGGCAGTGGCCAGCCTCCACTCCGATGTCGATCTGGGTGCGGGCGGCGGTCTCCGGGACCAATTCGGGAAGTTCACCGGCATCCTGGAACGGGCCCGTACCCGATTGCGCGATGTAGGCCTGACCCGGTTTGGAACCGAGGACACGGTGTCGGAGGACGAGGCCGCGGAGTTGGAGGATCCCGAGTATCAGGAGTACCGGGAACCGCGTCCCCGACGCTGAATCCGGAGGGACAAAACGGATGGTCCCCCGCCTCAACCGAGCCGGCCGTCCATGTCCAGCAGAAAGCGGTCCGTCATGGTCGCGATGTAGGCACCGACCACGGCGCGCCGGTCCCGGCAATCCAGTTCGCCGCGCCAGGCCGGCGGCAACCGCGACGGCTCCGACACCAGAGCGGCAAACACACGGCGAATGGCATCCCCCCCCGCCATGGCACGGAGCCGCACCTTGCGGGTCCGGTAGAAGTTGACCGTCAGGAACCGCCGCAACTCGCCGTACATGGATTCCAACTCGGAATCCAGACGCACCAAGGGCCGATCACTACACCCCCGCACGTCGGCGAGACTGCGAATGTTGCGGCTCTGCAGGTTTCTGACGGTGGCCTCCACGCAGTCGCCGATGGCCTGGCCCACCATTTCAGTAATCAGCACCTTGCGCGAGGTCGAAGAGTCCAGGTCGGCCTCCTCCAGTTCACGGCTGGCAGCATGCGCCTGAATGCGCCGGTACACCTCCAATTCCCTAACAGCCCCGGCCAAACGTTGGCCATTCCCTTCGCCAAAGCGCATCAGGTCGTCCAAATCGCTTGAGTTGTAGGCGATCTCGTCGGCCAGGTTGCTGATCTGGGCTTCCAGCGACGCAGCTTCCCAAGGCCGCAGCCCTTCCACTGCCACCCGTTCGAGCTGGCGGGCCGACGGCGCGGCTCCGTGCTTCAGAACACCTTCCCGTACCTCGTACGTGAGGTTGAGGCCGGGCCTGTCCGGTCGACGCCGTTCCCGCACGTCCAGCAGTTCAAACGTGAACAGGTTGTGGTCGAAGCCACCGGCATCGGACAACAGTTCGTTCAGGATCTGTTCCCCTTCGTGTCCGAACGGGGGGTGTCCCAAATCGTGGGCCAGGCATATGGCCTCGACCAGATCCTCGTTGACGTTCAGCCGACGCGCAACGGAACGACCTATCTGCGCCACCTCCAGACTGTGCGTAAGCCGCGTCCGGACATGGTCGCTGCCAGGCAACGGCTGCACCTGGGTCTTGTGGGCCAGACGACGAAAGGCGCGCGAGTGGACAATCCTGTCCCGGTCACGCTGAAAGCACGTGCGCCACTCGTCGACCGCCTCCGGCTGGGCGCGACCACGGCTGTGCAGGCTGCACATGGAGTACGGCGCCAGTGTCGCGAGTTCCCTCTGTTCCAGGCACTCCCGATTCACCAGGGCCGGCCGGACCACGGCAGCCCTTCCCTGCGTCGGCATCAACGCGGCCTGCGGTGCATGGCAATACTCTCCCCGCCATCGATGAACAGCAGCGATCCGGTGACAAAGTCCGAATCAATCAGGAAGCGCACGCCGCGCACGACATCCTCGGGTGTTCCCCACCGGCCCAGAAGCGTCGCGTCCGCGACACGCCGACGGGCCTTCGGAGACAGGTCGGGCTGGGGCAGCATTGGCCCCGGCACAACGCCATTGACCCTGACCCTGGGCGCGAGTTCGAGCGCCAACTGCCGGGTGAGGGCCTCCAAGCCGGCCTTGCCCACGGCGTGGGCCGTCAATCCGGTTCTGGGCTGACGCACGATGGTGTCCAAAATATTGATGATGCAGGGCGAGCACGACTCCAGCAACAAGGGCAGCAGTTCGTTGCAGACGTACACGCACCCGTCGATGGATGCACGGGTCACGCGATGCCAGGATGCATAGTCCGCCAAGGGGAACGCATCGAACTCCCAGGGACTGGCGGAGTTGATGCAGATGTCCAGACCGTCGCCCCGGTGATGCAGATGGTCCCGCAGGCTGCGCACATCCCGCAGCCGGGTCACATCGCACCGCACCGCGGAGGCTCCCGCATCGATGGCCCGCAGCTCGGCCAGGGTTGTCCGGGCCTGACGTTCGGCGCTCAGCCAGGAAAAGGTCACGCTGGCCCCGGCATGAGCCAAATCCAGACAGATGCGACGCCCGATGCGGTGTGCACCGCCCGTCACCAGCACCCTCCGTCCGGCCAAGGACATTGTCGACGGTTCAGGTGAATCAGCCACGGTTGAAACCAGTTGGGACAGACGCATCCTCCGACTACGGGATTATCACACATGGATGCATGACCCACAGGAACGGGAGGGGGATCCTGAGGTCTCGCCCGGCCCGGCCCAGACCGTCCCGTTTGGGGAATGAATCGGCTGCGGCCTATAATTGTGCCCCGCCGCCCCATTCTCCGCGCCCTCGGCACCCACACCACCACCCGTACCCACAATGGACAACAATCCCTCGCCCTCCTCCGGGCAGGTCACCGCCACCGACGGCATCCAGGGCGCACAGGACCTTGCCGCCGCTGTATCCCGCCCCCCCCCGCCGGCCGCGGATTCCACAGAACAACAAGCCAACCCGGAGCCGGTTAAACGGCCCAAGCAAAAGAAGAAGATCGTAACGTTGGCCGTCGGAGACAGACGCGACGGGACCGTTACCCGCGTTACGGACCGGCAGGGCGCCTGGGTCAATATCGGAACGGGCAAGGAAGGGTTTCTCCACAAAAGCCAGTTCCTGCCGTATCTCCGGTACAACAAGGAGAAACTCGAGGCATTTCAACCTTCGAGGCACCTCAGGCGCGGCGACCGGATCCATGTCTGGATCCACAAGCTGAACCGAGAGACCAACAAGATTGACCTGACGCTGATCCGGCCGGACTACAAGTCCATCAAAAACCTGAAGGTTGGCGAACAGCGTCACGCCGTGGTCAAGGCTGTCATTGAAGTCGCTGCCTTTTGCGACATCGGTTCCGACAAGGACGGCTTCCTGCCGGTCAGCCGTCTGTCCCAGGAACGGGTGCAGGACATCCATGCGGTCGTCAAAGTCGGCGACGAATTTGATGTCTGGGTCACCGAAATCAGCATGCCCAAGGAAAAGGGCAGCAAATGGCAGATTGCCGTCAGCAAGCTGTCGCCCGATATCAAGCTCATCTCCGATCTGCGCCGAGGAGCCCGAATCAACGGCACGGTTAAGGGCTTCAACGACCGAGGCGTCCTGTTGGACGTCGGCGTCGGCGTCGACGCCTTCATGCCCCTGGACGAAATCGATCATCACCATGTCGCGGACCCCGCCGACGAACTGGAGGTCGGCCAGGAAATTGAAGTCATGACCCTCATGGTCAGTTCCCGGCGCAGGCGACTGGATGTAAGCCGCCGCCGCCTCCTGGATGCGCCGGACGACGAGGAGATCGGCGATCCCTTCGGCACCAACGACGCCCCGCCGATGAATGCCATGGAACTGGCCTTCATGAAGGCGCAGCAGGGACAGGGGTCGCGCAAGGGTCGCAAGGGCCGCAAGCGGAAAGACCAGGTGTCCGATTCCGAGCAGTTGGACATCATTACACGCACGCTGCAGTCGGGCGACTGAAGCCTTTCCCGCTCCGGGTTTCCGCACCTGCCACCGGCCGTGAACTTCATGTAGGCATCCACTTCAGTCAAGCACGTTGGGTGGCGTGCATCCATTCCATCCCTTGTTCCGGTCAGTTGACACAACAATGCCGTCCTACATCGCACCTGATGAACAAGACGAACCTTCCGTCCTTTTCGCCTCCCACCCCTCTGCACAAGAGTTTCCATCCGGGTCGTGCACCCGGGTAGTCCCCGCCAGCGAGAATCGAAGGCGCGGCGGAGCCACGTTTTGCGTGGTTTTGCATTTTCCGGTTCTCAGGGAACACCTGCCCCGCGCTCAGGTAGGGGACCTGATCGCCGCATTCAGCCTCAGGGTCTGTCGCAGCTATCTCCTGTCCTCCGCCCGGGGCATCAGCGCCTTGACCGATTCCCTGGTCGCGCTCCACGTGTACCTGGGATACATTCGCCGCGACTACCCCAACATCCCATTGGAGGGCATCGCCTCGGTGGCGGAGGTGCGGGACCGCGCTTTGAAAGTGGCCTGGACCGATGGAACCTGTCACGTGGTGACGGGGCAGGCGTCCGCAGACGTGTTCCCCACCGGTTCAGCGCCCACCAGCGGTCTGGTCGGCGGACCGAACCGGCTCCTCCCTGGAACCTACCAAGGCAGACTGGCCCCGGGCCAGGGATGCTTGCTGGCCACATCCGACTGGCTGGCCACAAACGAAACGCAGGGCACGGCGGAGGCTGCCAAGCAGACGCTGGCCACTGCGGTAACCGACCTGGCAGACGGAACGCGGCCGGAGCGATCGGACTGGTTTGCCGCCCAGTCCCGCCGGCAGGAGGCCCCCGGACTTCTGATCGCAATCCCGACACCGGTTTCCGATCACCAGGCCGACCAGGCCGACAAAATCCGGTTTGTGGCACCAGCGCGTCCGGACGCGATACGGGAACAAGCCCGCTCGGACGCAATACGGGAAGCCGGGATGTTGGAATCCGCTCCCAAGGCCAAAGAAGCCCCGGAGACAACCGATTTCGAGATGTCCGAACCGAAGGTCATCCTGGCCTCGGCCGAATTGGAGGCCCCGGCCGTACCCCGAAAACCTGCCGCGGAGGCGGACGCCGATCACGGTGAGGACAGGGAGCGGGAACCACAACCCGCGGCCGTCCTGCAGTCCGCGCTGGACACGCGCGGCCACGGTCCGCATGCGGAAGACGGCCGGTTTGGCGGAGGCAGCCGGTTCCTGCGATCCGCGGGCCAGAGACTCAAGGTTTGGTTCGGCGAGGCATTTCCCGACCCGAACGCCGAGACACCGGCCGGGACCCAAGCCGCAACGATTGCGCAGCCATCCGCAGAGAGTCCGCGCGAGGCGTTGGTCTCCCCCCACGCCGCGCCGGCAGCCGCACCGGGTCCCGACAAGTCGGTTGCCCTGCCCAACCTCCAGGAGATCCACCACGCGCTTCAGGAACGTCAGCCCAGACGAAGGATCCCGAAGTCGTGGTCGGCCATGTTGCTTTTGTGCCTGCTGATAATGGTGCCGGCTGCCACATACTTCGCGTATCGAATCAACGAACCCCTGGGCAGCGAGGACGACCCGGTGGCCCTGGCCCTGATCCAACAGCAGGTGGAGAAGGCGGATGCGCTGCTGGGACGCGAGCAGTACGAAGCGGCCCAGGAGCAACTGCAGCAGGCCCGCGAACTGGCCCAAAGCATTCAGGAGACCCAGGGGCCTTCACCTGGCCTGAATGCCCTCCAGTTGAAGATTCTGGAACTTTGGGACGACGCCTTCCAACGCATTCCCCTGCTGGGACTGACCGAGCCCCTGTTGACGTTTGGACGCGACCACCCTCCGGCGCGCATGGCGGTCAACTTCCAGGACCTGTATGTCTTGGCCAGCGACCACCGAACGGTTACCAAATACCGACTGGACTCCCTGCGCCGGAAGGAGGGGGGAGCTCCCCAGGAGATACTGAGCCAGGACACCGTCATCGACGGCGTAACGGTCGGCCGGATCGTGGACATGGCGTTCCAACCGACCAAGACCGCGCACAGCGACAAGCCCAGCCTGTATCTCATCGACGATGACCGCCATCTGTTCCAGTACAACGACACGGACCTCATCTCCCACGTGACCCTCGGCAGCAGGAATGCATGGATCAGTCCGGTCCAGATCGACTTCTACTCCAACCGGCTCTACGTGGCCGACAGCGGCCGCGGACAGATTTGGCGCTACAACCTCAACCAGGCCGTGGTACAAGAAGAACCTTGGCTACCGGAACCGATCGATCTCAACGGTGCGGTCGGCATGCATGTGGGCGACAACATCTGGTTGTTGTTCGACAACAACTCCGTAGTGTCGCTGGGCCGGTATGATTCCGGCAACCAAGCCAACATTCAGTTGCCCTTTGCGGTGCACGGGGCCGTGGGTTTCAACAGCCGGTTTGTCGACCTTGAGGCCGACACGGACCAGCACAACTACATGCTGCTGGTGGATTCGGGACGTGGCAGCATCCTGGTGCTTGACCCCAACACGGGGGCGTTTCGGCACCAACTCGTGCCCCCCAACGGCATGGAGGAAGCCTTCGACGGCCTCCTGGACGTATTCGTCCACAGGGACACCCTGTACATCCTGACTGCCCGCGCCCTCTTCGAGCATGCCTTCAACCCCTGAGCCAACCGGCACGCGATGCCGTCGAATCCGGTGATAACATTAGTGTGCAGCGCGTCCGCCTCCCACCTCCCGTCCCGTCCACTGTCCAACACCTCCCAGCTACCCTCAATCCGCCGACCCGGCCTTGCATGAACAGGTTACGGGCCGGTTCGTCCGCTTGTTGGTCAGTCCCTGCCCCCGCTGCTTCCCAGGATTGTTAGGCGGCGCTTGAACATCCGGGTTTCCACGCGCCCCAGACCGAATCCCACCGTTTGCCATGGACATCTCGACCGACGCCGTTACCGGGCCTCCTGCCCGGCTGGCCCAACCCCGACGCCTGGTCTGGAGCGGCGCCATCGCCGCCTTGGGTGCAGTCCTGGTCGTCTGCGTCTACATTGTCGGCAGGCCCGTGTTCAACTTGGCCTATGAGGAAGCCGTAAACACGACCACGGTCACGATTCACATTCCGGAACCCTCCCACAACCTCCCTGCCCGGGAACCGTTCTTCGCCCCCGTGCAACGGGAAGATCGCCTGAACATCCTGTTGTTCGGTTTCGACACCCGCGTGGAAGACCCGTCCGCGCCGCGTACGGACACGCTGATGCTCCTGAGTTGGAACCAGGAGACCAATGC
>MKWU01001440.1_pt1 | contig 40891 bp, 31 predicted proteins | sample 809101 | NCBI WGS metagenome assembly MKWU01 (sample SAMN05860141, study PRJNA318959) | sponge metagenome | host: Aplysina aerophoba | place: Slovenia: Piran, Adriatic Sea, Gulf of Piran | collected 2013-05-07
TTGATAGTACTGATGATGATACCAAAAATGAACTAAAAGATAGGAGAGAGTACGTAGTTGGATATACAATAAGCCAGATTGAAGCTGCCTTAAAAGGAAAGCGGACATGGACATCATGGAGAGACAACATCAAAGCAAAATATAATAATGCAACTGAACACCATCTGGACCCCCTATTTCAATTATGGAATTAGGGTCATCCTGATTGCAATGAGTTGTTTGATTAGTCAATGTAGCGACCCTATTTGCCCAGATATACTTTATATACCTAATAACTATTTTGTTTACAAAAATAACTCTGGAGTTGATTTGACATTAAGTGCATATAGAAAAGACGGGGGTACCATTGGTAATTGGGAAATTCCAAATGAAGGAGAAATTGTTATTAGGGAATTGCCAGGGGATAGTTCAAGACCTTTTATGGGATTAATCGGGGAAAGAAATCAGTCAACCACCGTGCTTGTAACATTTAACAATAGCGAGTGTTTGACATATGATAAAGAAACTGAAGGAAAAAATATTCTATTGTCAGAGTACTATGATTGGAATCGCGAAGAGCATATTTTCATTTACGAAGACTGTGAATATGATCGTTTCAATTATAGGGTTAATTGGGTTTTCACACCTGAGGATTTAGATAATGCAACACCATGCGATGAATTGGAAACTAATTAAAACCAAACCATAAAGATGTTATTGGTGTTGATTTTTGGAATAACCCATCAGTACACTACCCTTTGAAGTAAACTTGAAATTGTAGCAACTTTCAGTTCTATCTCTTTCCGATAAAACCCGAACTTTCAGTAAGTTCTACTATCTTTATACCTGATTAACTTAAATTGAAATAATAATGATAGTGAAGTACAATAGGACAAGCCATTATTCACAGGAAGAAAAAAGATTTCAAGTTGATAAAAGAACTTATGACCTAACCCTATTCGATAAAGGTGTTTCCGGAAAAGTTCCTTTGTTTGAGAGACCCAAAGGAACACAGCTTTGGGAATTGGTTAAACAAAACAAAAGTCCATATTGTAGTGTTTGAAGATTTCAGCAGAATTGGTAGAACATTGAAAGATACCATCCAGACTTTGGATGAAATTATTGAAGCAGGGGTTAAAATGGAAAATAGCTACACATATGATTTTGAAATAATTAACTCTATCTGGTATTTCAATCTTGATTGTTGAATCCTGTTGCATATGTATCGTCTGTAAGTACTATGAAGTAAAGTACCTTGTATAGACAATAAGAAAGCCATCTGCTCTTTTGCAAAATTTCTCGGCAGCGTAGCAGTTGTATTGGCTTTTAAGACATATGGCTTCACTACACTTTATGCGCAGTAGAAAAAGAGAAAAGTTGATTTACCCACCGTCTTATTAAATCTCTAACCTTTCTGCATTTTAGTAACAAATCAAGTGTTGGCATAAAGATTCTGCTTACGAAAAATGAATTCTCAGAAGGATGACTAAAGCCTGTTTATAAAACTGCCTAATGAATCTTTGAATCGGAGACCACCTCGGATTTGATACCTACTAATTTTCCCATATGTGCTGATTCCCCATAAGATAATTTCAGCATAAAAAAGCGTATCTCTTTTATTCAATTTCTTTGATTTATTGATAACAAAACTCTCTAGTCCCGGAATATTTTTTAGTGCTTCTGCTCTTTGATGGTCAGTCATTAAGTCAGTCAATTCTAATTGGTGATCGTCTAGAAACCAATTGACTAGAAAATCATATGGATCGGAGTTGTCAGATTTGGTGATTTTTTTAATCGGAGGAAAATATTTGGGAATGGTTGTTTTAATAGCATCATTGAGCAGTTGAAAAGCAACTTTTTCTGGACCTATCTGTTCTCCTTCGTAGGCAAGTTCTATTTTACCATTAATAGCCGATATGATCCCCAAAAAATCGCTTAGGCGAATTTCAGTAGTCTCTTGTTTAGATCTCAAAAGTCTTCTCTCTGCTGTGGAAATTAAATTCTGATAAGCTGAAATGCTCAGCCGAGCGCTCACCCCACTTCGATTATCTACATATTCACTAGTGCGAGCTTCAAACGAAATTTGTTCAAGTAAATCAAGGGCAATCTTGGGAACATATATTTTCCTCTGTCTCTCGGTGCTGATTTTCGCTTCCTGGAGAGTGATTTTTTGAGCTGTTTCAAGATTGTTTGGATAATGAGTCAAAATTTGAGATCCTATTCGATCCTTCAATGGTGTTACGATGCTTCCCCTATTGGTGTAGTCCTCAGGGTTAGCAGTAAACACAAAGAAAATATTGAGGGGTAATCGAATTTTAAACCCCCTTATTTGAACTTCTTTTTCTTGCAGTATAGAAAAAAGCGATACCTGAATTCTGGCTTGTAGATCCGGCAATTCATTTAAAATAAAAATGCACCTGTGGGCGCGGGGAATCATTCCGAAATGGATGACCCTTTCATCGGCATAAGTCAGTTTTAAACGGGAGGCTTTGATGGGATCAATATCTCCAATCAAATCGGCAACTGAAACATCAGGAGTAGCCAGTTTTTCAAAAAACCGTTCTGACCTATGCATCCAATCAACCGGGGTTTGATCGCCTTTTTGGTCGACAGTTTGTATTCCCTGATTACTGATAGGGTTAAGAGGATCATCGTTCAGTTCATTTCCCTTAATGAATGGGATCCATGGATCCAATAGTTGTGTCATCTGCCTGGCAATACGGGTTTTGGCCTGACCCCTGAGTCCCATCAAGTTGATGTTGTGCCCCGACAGAAGAGCACGTTCTAAATTAGGAATGACCGTATGATCATATCCATAAATTCCCTCAAAAGTGTTTTGCTCTTTTTGAATTCTCGCTTTTAGATTCTGAGCAAGTTCTTCTTGGATAGTTTTTGGCTTGTAAAGACTTTGTTTTAATTCCTTGAGGTTTCTTATCGGTGGTTTTGTCATTCTATTTTATTGCTGTTTTTCGATTAGAATCATAATCTTCAAAAATCATTTTGCCCAGCTGATCTAGACCAGTATAAAATGCTTTTCCTCTATTTAGTTGTGTAAAACGCCTTACAAATGTTCTCAAATACGGGTCTGAGGCAATCATAAAAGTGGTTATGGGTATTTTTAATCGTTTGGCCTCAATAGCCTTTTGATAACACTTTTCTAAAATTTTATTATCCAATCCCACACTATTCTTATAGTACTGACCATCGTTTAGTTTAAGGCAACTTGGCTTACCATCAGTTATCATAAAAATTTGCTTATTAATGTTTTTTCTTTTTCCCAATAATTTGATAGCTAATTCAAGTCCTGCTACGGTATTGGTATGGTAAGGCCCCACGTTTAAGTACGGAAGATCTTTTATAGATATGGTCCAAGCGTCATTTCCAAAGACCAAAATATCCAGATAATCTTTGGGGTAGCGAGTTTTGATCAGTTCAGAAAGTGCCATAGCAACTTTTTTGGCTGGCGTTATGCGATCTTCTCCATAGAGAATCATACTGTGGGAAATATCAACCATCAACACAGTGCTCATTTGAGCAAAATAGAAGTCTTCAGATACCACTAAATCTTCTTGTAGCATGCTCAGTGGCTCTTCTGGTGATCTTATATGGGCGTTTTTTAAACTCTCGGTAAGTCGAATTCTTTCCAATGAGTCACCGAATTGATAGGGACGGGTTTCTCCAGAATCTTCAGCACTAATGCCCTTGAATTTGGTGCGATGATTTCCGTGTCTAGTTTTTCGAAGATTTCCAAAAATCTGATTCAGAGCATGCTTTCTCAAGATCTTTTCGGTTTTGGGGGTAATCTGAAAAGCATGAATTAGTCCATCATTTTGAACATCAGGAGCAATAAAATTATGTTCCAATAAATCGTTAATAAAGTCATCAATGGTATAATTTGAATCGGTAAGATTATATTTTTTATCAAGGATTTTGAGCCATTCAATGGCTTCATCGAAATCCCCCGATGTGTGGGTTATCAGTTCTTTGAAGATTTGAAATAGCTTTTCGAAAGGTGTTTGATTGGACAGTTGGGGTTTTTCAAATCCAATTCCCTCCAATGATTTATTTCGGTTATGCATGTGGCAAAGTTAGGAATCAATCCCTTTGTTGCATTCTCAACATAATGAGGATATAAACTCCTATGTATAGGCTAATCCCAAATTATTATACAAAGTAGCGATTTATTTTATATCCCAAAAAGATATATTCCATAGTGAATCAATAGCATATAGTCCCAATAACAGCCTAGCCTTGGACTAATGTTATATTGTCAGAAAGGTATCTCCGTGATTATTTTTCAATACACTATATTTGTACCGCTTTTTCGCAACCAAAGTCCGTCCCTTAGATGGAGGATTTAGCAAATCACATTAAACAAATTGTGGACAAAATACTAAAGGCAGAAACAGACTTGTACTTGGTGGATTTACATACCACTAATGATGGAAGAGTTAAGCTGGTTCTTGATTCTGACGGAACATTAACTCTCCGTGATTGTGAACGAATCCACCGGCGATTGGTTACCGAACTTCAGAGGAGTCAGGACATCTACAGTGTTGAAGTGACTTCTGCTGGATTAGGCTCCCCATTAAAGTTAAAAAGACAGTATTACAAACGAATTGGAAGCAAGCTATCTGTTCTTACTGATGAGGGTAAAACATTTCAAGGTGAGCTAACTAATGCTAATGAAGAAAACATCGAACTTCAATGGAAGACCAGAGAAAGAAAAGATATTGGAAAAGGAAAACATACGGTGATCAATAGACAGAGTATAAATTACAACCAAATCAGTAAGGCCAAAGAATTAATTTAAAAAATACAACTGGTTTAGTAAAATTATTATGGATACAGTAGCATTAATTGAGTCAATTGTTGACTTTAAAGATGAAAAACAAATAGATCGGGAAACACTTGTTGCAATTTTGGAAGATGTGTTTCGAAGTGCTTTGAAACGCAGATATGGAACCGATGAAAATTTCGATTTAATCATTAATGTTTCAAAGGGGGACATAGAGATATTTCGAAATAGAATCGTGGTACCTGATGATCAAATTGAAGATCCAGCTTTGCAAATTGGACTCACTGAGGCACAGAAAGTTGAACCTGATTTTGAACTTGATGAAGAAGTAACAGAAGAGGTCACACTCAGTTCTCTTGGACGGAGGACGGTACATTTTATTAGGCAGAGCCTCAAAACCAAAGTATTGGAACATGATAATACCAATGCCTATAAAAAATTCATCAATTTAATCGGTGAAATCTATAGTGCCGAAGTACACCATATAAGACAACGTGAAATTATCTTAATTGATGAGGATGGAAATGAACTAATACTTCCGAGGGACAAGCAAATTCCCAAAGAATATTTTCGAAAGGGAGATGAAGTTAAGGGGATTATTGAGAGTGTAGAACTCAAAACCACTAAACCTCGAATCATTCTTTCTCGTACTTCGCCCAAATTTTTAGAAAAACTCTTTGAATTGGAGATACCTGAAATTTTAGACGGATTGATATATATAAGAAAAGCAGTGCGCATACCCGGTGAGAAGGCAAAGGTTGCTGTGGAAACCTATGACGATCGTATTGATCCTGTGGGCGCATGTGTAGGTATGAAAGGGTCAAGAATTCATGGAATAGTAAGAGAACTGTGTAACGAGAATATTGATGTAATTAATTACACAAATAATCTACAACTATATATTACACGAGCACTCAATCCTGCCAAAATAAACAACCTAAAAATTGATGAGGAGTCTAAAACTGTTGAAGTCATTCTTGATGCTGAAGAGGTATCAAAAGCCATTGGAAAGAGAGGCGCAAATATTAAACTAGCTGGCAAGTTGACTGGTTACGAAATAGAAGTCTATCGTGATGGGGTAGAAGAAGATGTCATGCTCAGTGAATTCTCTGACGAAATCGAAGAGTGGGTAATTCATGAATTTCGAAAAGTCGGACTTGATACCGCTCGGAGTGTAATGGAGTTGAGTTTTGAAGAATTATGCCTACGTACAGATTTGGAAGACGAAACTGTCAGCGAGGTACTCAATATTCTCAAAGCCGAATTCGAAAAATAAGATTCTATAAGTTGTTCTCGACTTGTATATTTGTATTAACAAAAAATTAACATTTTAACTTGAGATTGATCAAACAATGGCTGTTATGGTAAAAAAATATCGAATCAGCAAAGTATTAAGAGAGTTGAATATTTCTCTTCAAACTGCGTCAAATTTTTTTGATGAAAGCAGCATATCTATTGAGAAACTTACTCCAAATTCGAAAATAGATCATCATGTTTATGAAATGCTTTTAAAGCAGTTTGCCGACGATAAGAAACGAAAAGCCAAGATTGAAGAAATTTATCGGGAAAAGATTAAAGAGAGAGAGGAGATTTTGGGAGTTGTTGATCAGCCGGAATCTTCTCAAAACTTTAAAGAGGAAATAGAAACCCAAATTCAGAAGCCCTTTTCTGAGGTGAAATCTAGAGAATCCGAAACCCCCAAAAAAGATACTACAATAAAAAAACCGACTGCTGAAAAGCCTTTGGGAAGAGAGGCGATTAGATCGCCACAAATCATCGGATTTAGGGATTTAGAACCTAAAAAGTCAAAACCTAAGGAAGTTGTTGCTTCAAAACCGTCCGAATCCAAAGTAAAAGAACCCGAGCCGAAAACCGATCAGATTGATTCTTTAAAGCCAAAAGAACCTGAAAAAACTCATACTGGTTTCAAGAAGACGGGAAAAGAAATTGATTTGGAAAAAATCAAAGAAAAAGAAAGAGGTGTGAAGGAAAGCAGGGAGAAAAAATCTGCCGAACAAAAGGCTTCTAAGCCTCGCCGGAGAAGACGACGAATCAGTTCAGGCCGTCCGGCAGTTGGACAACCCCAGAACTCAAAGCATCCGAAAAGCAAATCAAAACCGAAGATTTTTGAACCAGAAGTATCTGACGAAGATATTTCTAAAAAGGTTAAGGAAACATTAGAAAAATTAACCGCATCACGAAAAGGACTTGGTGCAAAACATAGAGCTCAGAAACGAGCTGAAGAGAAAAAAGCACAATCTGAGCGAGCAGAAAAAGAAAAAGACGACAGAAGGATAGTGAATGTCACTGAATTTGTTACTGTGAGTCAGTTGGCTTCAATACTCAATACTTCTCCTAATGATGTCATTGCCAAGGCCATGAGTAATGGTATTATGGCAACGATGAATCAGAGATTAACTCCTGAAGAATTAGAATTTATCGGATTAGAGTATGATGTTGAACTTGTTTTTGAAAAATCAGAAAGAGAGTTATCCCTTGAGGAGAAAAGTGACGACGACACCGAATTGGTGCCACGCCCACCTGTTGTTGCAGTTATGGGTCATGTTGATCATGGTAAAACTTCTTTGTTAGATTATATATGTAAATCAAATATGGTGGCAGGGGAATCCGGAGGGATTACTCAACATATTGGGGCATATGGGGTAGAATTACCCAATCAAAAGCGCATAACTTTCATTGACACACCAGGTCATCAGGCTTTTACAGCCATGCGAGCACGTGGTGCCCAGGTAACGGATATGGCTATTATTGTGATTGCAGCAGACGACGACATTAAGCCACAAACAGTAGAAGCTATCAACCATGCCCAAGCAGCGGATGTGCCGATAATATTTGCTATAAATAAAATCGATAAACAAACTGCCAATCCCGAGCAAGTTAAAATTTCCCTTTCACAACGCAATTTATTGGTTGAGGACTTAGGGGGACAATATCAGTGTCAAGAAATATCTGCCATAAAGGGCACTGGAATTGATGATCTGTTGGAGAAAATTCTTTTACAAGCAGAGCTTTCTGAATTGAGAGCAAATCCAAATCGATTAGCTGAAGGTGTTGTTCTAGAATCTAATTTAGACAAAGGAAGAGGCTTTGTGACAACCGTTCTGGTAAAAAATGGAACCTTGAAAGTAGGTGATTATGTGTTGGTTGGAAGTCTAAGCGGTAAAATAAGGGCTCTAATGAATGAAAGGGGAAAGCGTCTTCAATCTGCTAGCCCTTCCACTGCGGTATCGGTTTTGGGATTAGATGGTGCACCACAAACGGGAAGTAACCTAGTAGTTCTCGAAGACGAAAGGGAAGCCAAGTTGATTGCTAGTGGCCGTAAACAGCTTGACCGAGAACAAATTTTAAAAACCCAAAAGCATTTAACCTTAGATGAGATTGGGCGTCGACTTAAGATAGAAAACTTCCAGACTGTAAACATCGTACTCAAAGGCGATGTAGATGGTTCAGTAGAGGCTCTTGCCGATTCTATTGAGCAATTATCAAATGATGAAATAGAATTAAAGATTATTCATAAAGGAGTTGGTGCTATTACCGAATCTGATATCAATTTGGCTTCAGCCTCGGAGGCAATAGTCATTGGGTTTAATGTACGCCCAACTGGAAATGTCAGACTACTGGCTGAAAAGGAAAAGATCGATGTTCGGACCTATTCCATCATATATGATGCTATTGATGATATAAAAGATGCCATAGAGGGTATGTTATCCCCTGAACTCAAGGAAGAAGTAACCGGAATGGCTGAAATAAGGGAAACCTATAAGATTTCTCGTCTCGGAACCATTGCTGGATGCATGGTAACTAGTGGTAAAATTGTCAAAAATGGCCATATTCGATTGCTTCGGGATGGGGTAGTAAAGTTTTCTGGTGAAATTGCATCTCTTAAGCGATTTAGAGACGATGTTAAAGAGGTTTCAAAGGGTTATGATTGTGGTATTCAAATCAAAAACTACAATGATTTGTTGGTCGGAGATCAACTCGAAGGGTACTTTAAGAAAAAAGTACGCAAGAAAATTTCCTCACCAACTTATCTCTCTTAGAGACTTTTTTGTCCAGGGAATCAAGTATTCCTGGAGTATTATACCAGGACGGAGACTAGTATAGTACTTGGTGATGATTTGGGTAAAGTATCTCTCGTCATTCAGAATCATGAAAGGATTTTGAGATTCTATATTCAAATTGAACCCATATTTTTAATTTAAGTCGACGTTATGGTTAATGGGAGGTATAAAGAAATAATTCGCTTTTTGAATTGATAAAAACCTTAAATTCTCCCAGCAGTTTCAAATAATATCATCAACAAAAAATGAATGTCTATTACTTAAAACAAAATTGATTTTTCAAATTTTTGTCATATATAGTATCGAATAAAAAGTTAAATTACAGATATAAAATTATTTGCAAAATTCTATTAGTGGATATTATCACTCGAAAATTGGCTTCTATAGAGCGTTGATTATAGGAATGAAAAACTAATTAGTAAGGGATAGTTATTGTTTTGATACGAAATGTTCGAGACCACAGAAAAAATACTTGAAAGATTATCTCTGGGAGAGGATTCCTCAATTGAGTTAAAAGATTTAAAATATAAGGGGATTCAGGTCAACAATCCTCATCGCAATTCTATGGCTGACGAATTGGCAGCAATGGCTAATTCTAACCGAGGTGTTTTTTTATTAGGAGTCAACGATAAATCCAAATATGTTGTGGGTATCCCCAAAGAAAAATTAGATGTTGTTGAAAAGTGGGTTGTAGATATATGTTGCGACTTAATTACTCCCCGACTTTACTGTTTAATTAAAAAAATTTCCTTTGTCAATAAGGAAAATGTCAAAAAGTATATGATTAGAATTGATGTACCTAAAAGCCTGTTTGTACACAAGAGTCCCGGAGGTTATTTTTATAGAATAGGAAGTTCCAAAAGAGAAATGGAAACCTCTTTTTTAGCTAGAATACTTCAACAAAGAAGCCAAACTAGACTAATCCATTTTGATGAACAGTCTGTAACTAATGCAGCCAAATACTGTCTTAGAAAGAGTCTTTGGAAAAAATTCAAAACTGCTTTAACAACCAAAAATAAAGATGACTATGAAGATTTTTTACTCAAAATAAAGCTATTAACTCTGGATGAAGATGGCACTATTTATCCAACTGTTAGTGGTGTTTTAATGGCTAGTGAACGTCCACATGAATTTTTGCCTAATTCCTACATTCAAGCTGTTGCTTATCGGGGGGATACACGTGAAGCATCCTTTCAGTTTGATTCAAGAGATATAACGGGATCATTGGATATTCAGATTAAAGAAGCTTGCCATTTTATCCATAAGAATATGAGAATTTATGCGATAAAAAATCCTGCACGGCAAGACATTCCGCAGTATTCGATGAAAGCAGTATTTGAGGCAATAGTCAATGCTGTGGCTCATAGAGATTATTCACAATATGGTGCCAAGATTAGGCTACACTTATTTTCTAATCGGCTTGAAATTTTTTCGCCGGGTTCTCTTACCAATACGATGACTATAGATTCTCTTCCGTTGCTTCAATCCGCCAGAAATGAATTGCTTACTAGTCTTTTATCGCAATGTCCTTTACCCACTAATGAATTTGAAGTCAACAGAAATTACATTATGGACAAGAGAGGTGAAGGGGTATCAATTATACTTTCAGAGAGCGAAAAATTGTCTGGAAAGGTTCCGGAGTATAAGCTGATAGATAATCTTCAGCTATTATTGACCATTTATGCAACACCCCCTCCATATGATCAAGCAGGGATAAACTAATGTTGTTACTAGAGATTCGAAGATAATTGTGAAATGTTTCACATATGATGCTTGCTTCAAAGTTTTGAATACCATGTTTATTCGAAACAATATCAATACCCTAAAAAAGTTTTCAAGAAAACCGAGCTTGTGTGAATAAAAAAGTAAGTGAACCAAATACCCCTCCCTATTGAGATAACAATATGGATTAATCCATTTTTCGTTCAAGGAGAAAAGCTTCAGGAAAGTGAAGCTTAACCTCTCGCAACAAACGATGAAGGATAACTTGACTTCTGTTTTTCCCTACTTGAAGTTTATAGTTTGGGGTCTCAAATATTATTCTGGAAACTACATAAGGAAAGATTTGTCGGAATTTTCGTCTTAACAAATTCATTTCATCCAGAGTCCCAAAACCAATTTGAATCGTGTAGTGAAAATTAGCATAAAGCTTCTTGTCCTGCTCTATTTTAAATTGTATTAAATTCTCCAATGCAAAATCCATTTCAATTGCCGAACTTTCTTTTTGGGAGAATCCATGTAAAAAACACGCAAACACTACAATCCAAACAAACGACCAACGATGTAAATAAATCATGCTACAGAAAGCAGGTGGAACCCAAATGCGAAATTAACTTTTTTAAGGTGATTGCTAGTCAGTTCGTGTAGAAGAAAAATCAAATATCTCACCGTTATAATCCCCAACAGTATACCTTTATTATGCAGTTGTGTTAAAAAACAGAATAGGACTTATTTAGAATAGTTATAAATTAATTTAATAAATGAATTTATTCAGTCATGTAAGCCTATATGGGTTAAATTTGGCGCGCAGTATAAATGGAAAACTTCATTGAATTGTTTTAGTGCTGTCAGAATAAATTGGAGGAAAGTAAGTCCTCTGGTTTTGAAGTCAACTACCTTTTTGATTTTCTCCCTAATCTCACCAGTAGATGTGTTCGGTCAGGACGATGTCGCTATTCAGGAGGGTAAAGCTCTATTTAATACCCATTGTGCGGCTTGTCATAAGGTCAATCGCAAAGCAATAGGCCCAGCTTTAGCTGGAGCCTCAGAGAGATATGATAGACAATGGCTCTATAGTTGGATTAGAAATTCCAGTGCCGTTATTGCATCAGGAGACCCTATAGCTGTCGCTCTTTTTGAGGAGTATAATCAATCTGTAATGACGGCTTTTCCTCAACTATCAGATGAGGATATCGATAACATTTTGGCTTATACCGATTTTGTGCCAGAAGCCACCCAGACAGCCCTGGCAGCTGCGGGGTCGGAAACTGAGCCAGGAAATTCTACATTATACAGAGTATTACTCGTTGGATTATTAGGTGTTCTATTGCTATTGGTGTTGATGCTTTATTTCATCCAGAAGAGATTGGTCAAAATCAAATCGGAAATTGATGCTGATTTTCAACCAAATCCGAAATTAGATCCCATATGGAAGGCTTTCGCTAAAAATCAGTTCCTGGTATTTTCTGCTGTTGTCTTGTTATTTTTTGTGGGATTGTACCAACTTTATGGATACATGATGCAAATCGGTATAGACCAAGGCTATCAACCAGTTCAACCAATTCATTTCTCACACAAAATTCACTCTGGAGATAACCAAATAGATTGTAAATACTGCCATTCAAGTGCTCGAGTTTCAAAACACTCCGGAATCCCCTCACTCAACATATGTATGAATTGCCACCGAAATATTTCCCAATATGATGGACCAGAAGATTTAGCTGCTGGGTATGATAAAGAGTTCTATACCAATGAGATAAAAAAGATATATGCAGCAGTCGGTTGGGATGAAGATAATCAGGAGTACACCGGCAAAACCCAGCCTGTTCGTTGGATACGGATTCATAATCTACCCGATTTTGTCTATTTCAACCATGCCCAACATACACAAGTCGCAGGAATTGACTGTCAAACCTGCCACGGACCCGTGGAAGAAATGGAGGTCTTGTATCAGTATGCCCCTTTGACTATGGGTTGGTGCATCGAATGCCATCGGGAATCAAATATTGATTTGTTAGGTAACGAGTATTATCAAAAAGTTCATCAGGAACTTTCAAAAAAATATGGTGTAGATCAACTAACAGTGGCCCAAATGGGAGGACTAGAGTGTGCTAAATGTCATTATTGATCAGGAGATAATTTTAGGTTAAAAAGTGAGTAAAGAAAAAATATATTGGAAGAGCATCCATCAACTAGATGGAACTAATCCGGAATTATCAGAATTGAGCAATCGTGAATTCGCGGATAAACTGCCCACAGATTTATATGATAACCATATATCCGACAATCAAGAAGATCAATTTTCTTCTCGGAGAGACTTCCTTAAGTATTTAGGGTTTTCTACCGCTGCAGCAGCGCTTGTAGCTTGTGATGGTCCAGTAATCAAATCCGTACCTTATGTAGTAAAACCTGAACAAATCACACCCGGAAATGCGAATTATTATGCTACTACCTTTTTCGATGGATATGATTACAGCAGCATTTTGGTTAAAACAAGAGAAGGAAGACCTATCAAAATAGAACCCAATACTGATGCCCCTGATTTTTATCAGGCCAACGCTCGTGTTCATGCTTCCATTCTGTCTCTATACGATACCCAACGCTTGCAGGTACCTAAAGCCAATTCAAGAGACATATCTTGGGAAGATTTGTACGATCAAACTAAGGGAAAACTTAATGAACTATCCCAAAACAATCAGAAAGTGGTCTTGTTGACCAATTCATTGATCAGTCCTAGTACTCAAGATATCATCAGTAAACTGATTCTCAAATACCCCAATATAGAACATATCCAATACGATTCAATTCCTCATCATTGGGTTTTAGATGCTTTTGAAGGTCTCTATGGACAAAGAGCGATGCCCAATTATGACTTTTCAAAAGCACAGGTTATCGTATCAATTGATGCAGATTTCCTCGGGGATTGGCAATTAGGGGGATATGGTTCAGGATATGCCAAATCAAGGGTGCCAAATCAGACTGGCCAAAAAGCCAATATGTCTTATCATGTTCATCTTGAGAGCAATCTGAGCTTGACAGGTTCAAATGCAGACAAACGAGTGGCTTTGCAGCCTGCCCAGATAAAGAAAGTACTTGCCCATATTTATCAAAATATTTGTCTGGGAATGGACTCCAAGGATGACCAAATTCAATCCATCGTAAGCCATATAATCGATCGAATCAAATCCAACCCAAACCGATCAGTTGTGGTTAGTGGTATAGAAAGCTCGGAGGCCCAATCAATGATCTTGTCCATAAACCAATCGCTACAAAGTCAAGCTTTTTTACCCAATGAACCACTATATTTCAAAAAAGGAAAAGCAAATCCTATAGAATATATAGTTGAAGGAATTTCACAAGGTGAAATAAAGGGACTGATATGGAATGGAGTAAACCCAGTTTATTCTAGTCCAATTGGAGATGCCCTTGGGGGACAGATTCAGAATTTAGATTTTAGTTTGGCATTGACTACGGTTTACGATGAAACCTCAAAACTCGCCCAGCTGGTTGCTCCAACATCACATTATCTGGAAGCTTGGAATGATTACAATCCCAAACCGGGCTACTACAGTATTGCACAACCTACCATCAAGCCGTTATTCTATACGAAAGATTTTCAACAAATTCTATTGGATCTTGCTGAAGTGGATTCCAACCATCTAGACTATATCAAGAATTATTGGGAGACCAACATCCTTGATGGTTCTGACTGGAATAAGGCTCTTCACGATGGATTTTTTATCAAAGAAGATTCTAATCTTTCAGATTTTGAGTTCCCCCAATTGCAACCCATAGAAAGAGCATCGCTTTTGAGTGCAGAAGATGCCCCGATGAGTTTGATTTTGTACCCCAAGATTTCTCTTGGTGATGGTCAACAAGCTGGTAATCCCTGGTTACAAGAAATGCCCGATCCAATTACTCGAGTTAGCTGGGATAACTATTTGACTGTTAGCATATCTGATGCAAAAAAAATGGATTTGGTCAATACCACCAATTCACATGGTGCCATTGATGGAAGTCGAGTATTAATCCAAGTTCAGAATCAGGAGATTGAAATCCCAGTATTTATTCAGCCAGGGCAAGCTCCAGGTACTGTGGGTCTAGCTCTTGGATATGGAAGAAGAGTTGGACTAAAAAAGGAAATGCATGTTGGTCAAAATGCCTTTAAGCTGCTTTTAAATAATGAACGAACCCAGAGCGTAACTATAAATCCAATCATAGGTAAAATGCATGAATTTGCTTGCATCCAGCTACAAAGTACAGTAATGGGTAGAGGTGAAATCATCAAGGAAACAACTCTTGAAGAATTCAATACAAAGGAAAAGGAGTATTACAATCCTGTTGTTCATGTATCTAAAAATCACCTTGAGGTTTCAGTTCGGTCTGATGAAGTAGACGCGTGGCGTTCTTTTGATCATTCCACAGGACACCTTTTCAATCTTTCGATAGATCTCAATTCTTGTACTGGATGTGGAGCGTGTGTTATCGCTTGTCAAACAGAAAATAATGTGCCAGTAGTAGGCAAGCGCGAAGTACGACGCTCTAGAGATATGCATTGGCTTCGTATAGATCGCTATTATTCCTCTAACGATACAATTCAAGAGGACCAAAAAAAGGCCGAAGAAACAACTTGGTTCGGTCAGGCATATAGTACATTTCGTGATCTGGAAAAAGCCGCTGAAAATCCGGAAGTAGTCTTTCAACCAGTGATGTGCCAGCATTGTAATCATGCGCCCTGCGAAACGGTATGCCCTGTAGCTGCCACCGTACATGGAAGACAAGGTCAAAACCAAATGGCGTACAATAGATGTGTAGGAACTAGATACTGTGCCAATAACTGTCCGTATAAAGTTCGTCGTTTCAATTGGTTTAGATACAATAAAAACAAGGAATTCGATTTTCATATGAATAGCCCTTTAGGGCGAATGGTGCTGAATCCAGATGTGGTGGTTCGGTCCCGTGGAGTTATGGAAAAATGTTCGTTTTGCATGCAACGAACTCAAAAGACTATTATGGATGCCAAATTAGAAGGGCGTCAGATAAGAGACGGAGAATTCAATACAGCATGTGCCCAAGCCTGTACTACTGGTGCATTGGTCTTTGGCGATGTTAACGATGAAAATTCTAAAGTAGCCAAACTGAAAAAGTCTAAACGCAAGTATTATATGATTGAGAGCGTAGGCACAAAGCCAAATGTAATGTACCAGCTGAAAGTGCGAAATAAAGATAAAAATGAATCTTAACCTATAATAGCCAAATATTCTGATGTCCCATTACGAATCCCCGATTCGAACTCCTTTAGTACTAGGTGATAAGACCTACCACAATGTTTCTGAGGATGTTGCTAGACCTGTTGAAAACAAACCATCAAGACAATGGTGGATTGTTTTTTCGATTTCGCTTGCTGCTTTTTTATATGGTTTGGGTTGTATTATCTATACCATATCAACAGGTATTGGCGTATGGGGGCTGAATAAAACCATAGGATGGGCGTGGGATATCACCAATTTTGTTTGGTGGGTAGGTATTGGACATGCCGGGACACTCATATCAGCGGTTTTGCTTTTGTTCAGGCAACGCTGGCGAATGGCTATCAACCGCTCTGCTGAGGCCATGACAATTTTTTCAGTTATCCAAGCAGGTCTTTTCCCTATCATTCATATGGGAAGACCATGGTTAGCCTATTGGGTTGTACCGATTCCCAATCAGTTCGGGTCACTTTGGGTGAATTTCAATTCTCCATTGTTGTGGGATGTGTTTGCTATTTCAACCTATTTGTCTGTATCCCTAGTATTTTGGTGGACAGGTTTGCTTCCGGATTTTGCAATGATTCGTGATCGAGCAATTAAACCATTTTCCAAAAAGATTTATAGCATTCTCAGTTTCGGCTGGAGTGGAAGAGCCAAGGATTGGCAACGTTTTGAGGAAGTATCTTTGGTTTTGGCTGGATTGGCAACGCCTTTGGTCTTGTCAGTCCATACTATCGTATCATTCGATTTTGCTACTTCGGTTATCCCAGGATGGCATACCACCATATTCCCTCCCTATTTTGTGGCCGGAGCTATATTCTCAGGTTTTGCAATGGTTCAAACCCTTTTGATCATTATGCGTAAGGTCTCCAAATTAGAAGACTACATTACCATTCAGCACATTGAATTGATGAACATCATCATCATGATTACAGGTTCAATTGTTGGGGTTGCATACATCACAGAGTTATTCATTGCTTGGTATTCGGGAGTAGAATATGAACAGTACGCATTTCTCAATAGGATGACTGGTCCTTACTGGTGGGCTTATTTGGCGATGATGACTTGTAATGTATTTTCGCCTCAATTTATGTGGTTTAAAAAATTACGAACCAGCATCATTTTTTCCTTTGTTATCTCTATTGTGGTCAATATAGGTATGTGGTTTGAACGTTTCGTGATCATTGTCACGTCTTTGCATAGGGACTATATTCCTTCTTCCTGGACGATGTTCTCACCTACTTTTGTCGACATAGGCATCTTCATTGGAACGGTCGGTTTTTTCTTTACCTTGTTTTTGCTTTACGCAAAAAAATTCCCTGTGATTGCCCAAGCTGAGGTGAAAACGATTTTAAAAGTATCTGGACAGAAATACAAGGCCATACGGGACGGTGTTAATTATAAAAAGAATAATGGCTAGTCAGAATCTAATTCATGCAGTTTTTGACGATGACGATCAATTGCTTGATGCGGTCAAAGAGATTCGTGGCAAAAAAATTCATATAGAGGAGATTTATACCCCTTTTCCAGTCCACGGATTGGACAAAGCAATGGGCTTAGCTCCGACTCGAATTTCGATCGCTTCTTTCATGTATGGTTGTTTCGGACTAGCGGTTGCCCTGGTTTTGACAAATTATATCATGATTGAGGATTGGCCTCAGAATATTGGGGGAAAACCCTCGTTTAGTTACTTCGAAAATATACCAGCTTTTGTGCCCATTCTATTTGAAATGACTGTATTCTTTGCTGCTCATTTGATGGTCATTACATTCTATTTGAGAAGTAAGTTGTGGCCCTTTAAAAAGGCAGAAAATCCCATCAATGCGACCACCGATGATAAGTTTTTAGTGGTTTTGGAATCCTCCAGTTCACCAGAAAAGGACATCGAATTTTTAAAAATATTGGGAGCTATTGACATCACATTGAAAGAAGAGGAGCACTGATATGAATCCAAGAAGTATTCTTATTTTGTTTTTGTTTGTATTCTTCCTATTGCCGGGATGTCAGAACAAGAAAAAACCCAATTATCAACTTTTCCCCGATATGTATGAACCTATTGGTTTTGAGACCTATCAAGAATCTCCAGCCTTTAGGGATAGCATATCAGCTTTGGAGCCACCTCTGGGAACAATCCATCGAGGATGGAATCCTTACCCTTATCCAAATACCAATGAGGGGTATCAAGATGCAAAGCTGAATTTGCTCTCACCTTTAGATTCGGTAGAGGTAGATTTGGCTTTAGGAGAAGAACTTTATGGGATTTATTGTGCTGTTTGTCATGGTGATCAAGGAGATGGTCAAGGAATTTTAATGACAAGAGAGAAATTTTTGGGAATTCCCAGTTATGCAGATCGGGAAATAACTCAAGGAAGTGTCTACCATGTGGTGATGCATGGAATTAATGCTATGGGATCTCATGCTGGACAGCTGGATCATGATGAGCGGTGGCAGGTTACGGCATATGTAATGGAGCTGAAAAGCCAATTGGAAAATCAAGTTGAACAAACCGATTAACACAGATACAAAGAGTTAGATGAATTATAGTTTTTCAAAAGATCTAAAAAGATTTTCTATCATCAGTATCGTTGTCGGAGCGATTGCCATTTTTTATGGGTTTTGGGATACCCCCAGAACAGTTGAAGAGGCACAGGAAAAAGCTGCGGCTGCTCAACACGGACATAATGGACATGGTTCAGTTGAAACACATCATTCTAACCAAGGAGATGTAAACTACAAAAGCCATAACGATCAAGAGGATTCTTATCAAGAAGAGCATATAGATGGGGATGATCATCGTTCTGATTCAGCGGAAAATGTGGATGACGACCTTCAAAATTTTCATTCATCTGATCACTTGATTGATCAAACAGCTGATTCAGATGAGAATGTCTATAATGGGGAGAGTCAGGATGAGAAAATATCTTCTGAACTACAATATGCCGATTCTGATGAACACCAGCAGGGTCATGATGCCGAATCAATAGGCACGAATACTCATTCTGTCCAATACCCTTCCAAAGATACCCATGAAAATGTTGGTGGCCATGATACGCACATAGACCATGGAAAGCATCTTTTACATCAATTCAAAAACAAGCCTTGGGCCTCGGTATATGTATCAGCTCTCTTTTTCTTATTTATAGCTTTGGGGACTCTTGCTTTTTATGCTGTTCAAAGGGCTTCACAGGCCGGTTGGCCGATAGTTCTTTTTCGAGTGATGGAGAGTATAACAGCTTATTTGATTCCGGGTGGTTTGATAGTCCTTGTTATTCTCCTATTTTCCGTATATGGTGCAAATCATCTATTCGTTTGGACAGATTCCAAGGTTGTGGAGCACGATGTAATCATTCAAAACAAGAGTTGGTATTTGAACGATGCTGGATTTTTATTTAGGGCTTTGGTGATTTTATTAGGGTGGGGGCTTTACAGAACCTATGCTAGAAAATTTTCAATCAAACAAGATCAAGACGTTGCTCCGAGTATCAACTATCACAAGAAAAATTTCAAGTTGTCGGCTGGCTTTTTGGTATTTTACATCATATCGGTTAGTGTCATGTCTTGGGATTGGTTAATGTCGATTGATCCTCACTGGTTCAGTACTCTTTTTGGTTGGTATGTTTTTGCATCGATGTTTGTTACTGGAATTACGGTAATTGCATTGATGACAATTTATTTAAAGTCAAAAGGATATCTGGACTTTGTCAATAGTAGCCACATTCATGATTTAGCGAAATTTATGTTTGGTATAAGCATTTTTTGGACATATCTATGGTTTAGTCAATTCATGCTTATTTGGTATTCTAATATTCCTGAAGAAGTAACCTATTTTATTTCGAGACTGGAAGACTACCGGCTTCCTTTTTTATCTCTTTTGATTCTCAATTTTGTCTTTCCTGTTTTGGTACTCATGAATACTGATTTCAAGCGAACAAATTATATTGTCATCATTACAGGAATAGTAATCGTTATTGGTCATTATATGGATGTATTTAATATGGTTATGCCTGGTACTGTTGGAGACCAATGGTCTTTGGGTTTGGTTGAAATTGGAGCATTTTTGTTCTTTTTGGGATTGTTCATTCAGATTGTATTTAGGTCACTGGAAAAGGTACCGTTGTTGGCAAAGGGAGACCCATTAGTTCAGGAGAGTAAACGATTTCATTACTGATAGGCTATGACAGTTTTTTTGATTCTAACCGCCTTAATTCTGCTTTCGATTGCTGTATGGCAGGTAACTAAAATATTTGAGTTATCTCAGAGCAAACCGGTCAACACGCAGATTGCAAATCATAAGGATAATGATATCCAGGGTAAGTTATTGCTTGCCTTTTTGATATTTCTTTATCTGTTGACTATTTACTCATTTTGGGCATATAATGATGTCTTGCTCCCTGAGTCTGCATCTGAGCATGGAAAGGAGTACGATCGACTGATGTGGATAACCTATTTAATTATCTTTTTTGTTCAGATAGTCACTCAAGCTCTTTTGCATTATTTTTCCTATCGGTTTAGGGGGAATAAACCTGAAAAAAAAGCATCTTTTCTTGCTGAAAATGACCGCTTGGAATTTTGGTGGACAGTCATTCCTGTTGTGGTTTTGGCGGGCATTATTCTCTATGGTTTGTATACATGGACAGAAATCATGACAGTTGAAGAAAATGAAGATGCCTTAGTTGTAGAGTTATATGCTCAACAGTTCAATTGGAAAGCTCGCTATGCAGGTCAAGACGGTCAATTGGGAGAAGCCAATGTTCGGTTTTTACAAGATTTTGGCGGTTTGAACCTGGTGGGTATAGATGCTACTGATCCCAACGGGATGGACGATGTAGTGGTCACCGAATTGCATTTACCTGTAAATAGGGAAGTGATTTTTAAAATGCGATCACAGGATGTACTACATTCGGCGTATATGCCTCATTTCAGGGCTCAGATGAATACTGTGCCAGGTATGATTACCGAATTTGCTTATACGCCCACAATAACCACCTCAGAAATGCGTCAAAATCCCCAAATTATATCCAAAATTGAAAAAATCAATAAATTGAGAGAAGCAAGAAGTAAAGATTTGGTGGCTTCGGGAGATTTTCCACTAGATCCATATGAATTTGATTTCCTGTTGTTATGCAATAAAATATGTGGAGCTTCTCATTACAATATGCAGATGAAAATCATAGTAGAAACGGCAGAAGAATTCGAAAATTGGTTGGATCAACAGCCAACTTTTGCCCAGACAATTGAGTAAATTGAGAACAGTTTTATGAGTCAACATTCCCACCAGAACAATCACCAAGAGGATCACCATCATCATCATCATAAGGAGACTTTTATCACCAAATACATCTTTTCCCAGGATCACAAGATGATCTCCAAGCAGTATTTGATCACTGGTTTATTTATGGGCATCATTGGGATTGGGATGTCTTTATTGTTTAGGATACAGTTAGCCTGGCCAGAAAAACCGTTTTGGATTTTCAAGGTGATGTTAGGAAAATGGGCTGAAGATGGGGTAATGGACCCCAATGCATATTTATCTCTAATCACCATTCATGGGACGATAATGGTGTTTTTTGTGCTCACAGCAGGACTGAGCGGTACTTTTAGTAATCTATTGATTCCACTACAGATAGGTGCTCGAGATATGGCTTCGGGGTTTTTGAATATGGTGTCTTATTGGCTATTTTTTGTTTCCAGTGTCATCATGATATCTTCTTTATTTGTTGAAGCTGGACCGGCCTCAGCCGGTTGGACAATTTATCCGCCTTTGAGTGCTTTACCTCAGGCTATCCCAGGGTCTGGTATGGGTATGACCTTGTGGTTATTGTCAATGGCTGTATTTATTGCATCTTCTCTTTTAGCGGCCTTAAACTATGTGGTTACCATCATAAATCTACGTACCAAAGGAATGAGTATGTCCCGATTACCTTTGACTATTTGGGCTTTTTTTGTAACGGCGATTATCGGGATCGTTTCCTTTCCGGTTTTACTTTCTGCGGCTTTATTGTTACTGATGGATCGTAGTTTTGGCACTTCTTTTTTTCTTTCTGATATTTTCATTCAAGGTGAGGTGCTTCATTATCAGGGAGGTTCGCCGGTTCTCTATGAGCACTTGTTTTGGTTTTTGGGTCATCCGGAGGTGTATATTGTGATTTTGCCTGCTTTAGGTATAACATCAGAAGTCATTGCTACAAATTCTAGGAAGCCTATTTTTGGGTATAGGGCCATGATTGCTTCACTATTGGCGATAGCATTTTTATCGACCATCGTTTGGGGTCATCATATGTTTATTTCGGGGATGAATCCCTTTTTGGGGTCGGTTTTTACTTTCACAACGCTCTTGATTGCTATTCCATCGGCTGTAAAGGCCTTTAATTATATATCCACTCTATGGAAGGGTAATTTGCAGTTTAATCCTGCAATGTTATTTTCTATCGGTTTGGTTTCTACTTTTATATCAGGTGGTCTCACTGGGATTATTTTGGGTGATAGCACTCTTGACATCAATGTTCACGATACCTATTTTGTGGTTGCTCATTTTCATTTAGTTATGGGAATTTCAGCACTTTATGGCTTATTTGCTGGGGTTTATCATTGGTTTCCAAAAATGTTTGGTCGAATGATGAACAAGACTCTCGGTTATGTTCATTTTTGGATTACTGTTGTTTCAGCTTATTTGATTTTTTATCCGATGCATTTTATTGGTATGGCTGGTCTTCCCAGGAGGTACTATACCAATACGGCTTTTCCATATTTTGATGATTTGGCTGATATCAATGTTTTTATATCCATATTTGCTCTTATTGGGGGATTAGCACAGTTGATTTTCTTATACAATTTTATTCACAGCATTTTTTATGGGAAAAGGACGGTACAAAATCCTTGGAGATCCAACACATTAGAATGGACAGCTCCTATAAAGCATTATCACGGCAATTGGTTGGGTAAGATTCCTCATGTTCATCGTTGGGCTTATGATTATTCCAATCCTCAGCATGAACAAGATTTTGTTCCTCAGGATATGCCTTTAAAAGAGGAAGAAAAAGACTTGCATCACTAGTTCTAGGACTGCCTCTTTAATTTAGTTATTGTAGGGGGTTTATCGTGTTAGTTTGTCTCATTATAAAGATTAGTAGATAATTTCGTAATTTAGATTCTGCTAAAAAATACCCTTAATATGTAGTTGAGCTTAGGAACAATTAGTATTTTCGTAGTGGCAATAATTTACATATTGATTGAGGTTCTCAAAGAGAAAAAGTAGGGCCGTTGCCTAACCTAAATTGCATTACCACCCTAGAATAAACGTGAATAGGTAGAGGGTATAAACTTATTGAAACAAACTCTCATACCAAGTAATATGGATATTTTCAAGACTCAAAACCGCTTAGAATTTTCTGAACGCTTCAAAACGGACTTTGATTGCAAGGAATACCTTTCTGAGATGAAATGGAAAGACGGCTTTAAATGTGTCAAATGTGGCCATGGGGGTTCTCAGGTACGCAAGGATTTGGCCAGGACGTGTAACATCTGTAGACATACGGAATCAGCAACAGCCAATACCTTGTTCCACAAGGTTAAGTTTGGTGTACGTAAGGCATTTGTCATCTGCTATGAGATCGCTAGCAGTTCCGAGAGACTATCGGTGAGGTACATATCCGTTCGACACGGAATACACTATAGTAATGCCCGTCTATTCATGCAGAAGGTCAGAAAGGCTATGGATATTTTCAAGGCTCAAAACCACTTAGAATTTTCTGAACGATTCAAGACGGACTTTGATTGCAGGGAATACCTTTCTGAGTTGAAATGGAAAGACGGCTTTAAATGTGTCAAATGTGGCCATGGAGGTTCTCAGGTACGCAAGGATTTAGCCAGGACATGTAAAAACTGTAGCCATACGGAATCAGCAACAGCCAATACCTTGTTCCACAAGGTTAAGTTTAGTGTACGTAAGGCATTTGTCATCTGCCAAGAGACCGCTAGCAGTTCCGAAAGACTATCCGTGAGTTATATGGCCGTTCGACACGGAGTACACTATAATACTGCCCGTCTATTCATGCACAAGGTCAGAAAGGCTATGGAATCTAGTGGGAAGCATCCCACGGATGGTACGGTAGTGATGGATGAGTTGGTCCTTGTATCAAATTTGAAGAAGGAAAGATAGCGTCTAGCTACGATGCCGAGAAAAGGAAAGCGGTACATCTAACAAAGGATGGAAAGGTCAAGCGTATGTACACCATGGGTATACAAGATTTCTCGGTCCATTTTCTTCGGAATATCTTTATCTATCAAATGAGTACATCTGCCCAAATAGCCACCGGCAATTGGAAAGGATAATAGATAGGGCTTCTTACATCACACCATTTTAAAACAACATGGGTCTCAACTTCGTATCTCTTCATGGGATGAACCACCAGATAAAGTTTTGGACACGCACTACCTATTGAAGGGTAAGCGATTTTAACCTTGACAGATATTTCAATGAGCTCTGCTTCAGGGTAGGCAGTTCACAGAGTAAAGAGATGGAATGAGTGACTTGCCAGTGCGATGTTGTTTTCCCGTTAATATCGAATTTTCCTATTCAAATGAATAAATCGTAGATAAGTACTTCGTATTTTCAACTAGTATATATACCTTTGCTTAGCAGTTGTGGAATTTACTCCGAAGTAGGTTATTTTTGAATTGTATTGAGCGATAAATTATTGAATATGTACAAAAAATCGAATTTTATCTTGACCCCATTGTTGGTTTTGGTTTGTTGTTTGGTAATAAATGTTACTAAAGGACAAATGAGGGTGCACGAGTATTATGAGCATGACAGTAGCTTTTCAGAATTAAAGTCTAAGAAATTTAGTCCAATCGACCAATTCCCTGAAAATAGGCTTACAGATTTCAATAATACATCTGTCGCATTTGGAAGTTTACCTAGAGATCGAAAATCTAGTGGCCTCATCAGTTCGCTTATGGAAAGTTACGATGATGGTAATTTCCATTTTCTTGATGATACAGGAAATTTTTACTTGAATCTTGAGATAGGTTTTAATTTTACGCCTTCCTTAAATGTTTTGGGAGATGTCCCAGAAGCAAGAGGGACTATTTGTGATCAATTTTTGAATCCTTTTAGTGATTTAGCGCCAGGTTTTTGTACCGAAGCAAATGCACCAGGGACTGAATGGACAAACCAATTTACTGGATCAGGTGGAATAGTATCTGGAATTGGAATAGGACATAATATAAATCCTAGAGTTCCCTTTCGTATTGAAGTGGAGTATTTCTTTCGCCAAACTAATTACGACCAAATATCACCAATTAAACGTGATGGAGGGGTAACTTCCGCAAAACTCGATGGAGAAGTGGTAATAGCAGAGGAACGGATTGGAAATATTAACTCAGACAACTTTTTTGCAAATATTTATTTTGATATTGACCGCAACAAAAGGATCAAGAAATACATCGGAGTGGGCACTGGGTTAGCCTTCACAAAGATTGATTACAGTTTTTTGTGGGTGAGAAATTTAGATCCAGACAAGATCACATCTATTGCTCAGTATTTTCCTCCCGATCGTCAAGAGGATCTAAAAATTGTTCAAAAGAATGTTGCAGGAACAACAAGCGTTCTCATAGAAAAACTCAGGCATAACAAGCCAGGGCTCCAAGTTTTGATAGGATTAGATTTCTCTCTCAGTGATTCGGTAATCTTAGGTCTTAAGGCACGGGGTGTCTTTGTGGGAGAATTTACTGCAGATAATTTAATCAACCGAGTGAGGAGCCACCAAGCTAGTAATAATCTTGATGGTAGCATTCCGTTGGTTAGTTATAATACCATAGAAAATATAAATCACTATGGAGTTTCGGCGGCTTTGAAGTATCAGTTCTGATTAATTCATATTGGGAGAATCAAATTGCCTAAGAATATAGGGAAAGTCAGATCTTGGCATTTATTTTTATTGTATTGATGAAAGATAAATGAGGAGAAATTCGTTGTTTTAGCTTTTGGATGCTAGAAAGTCAAAGAACGTTATGTACAAAGAGTCGGCCTCTATTTCTTTCTAAAACATAGTATTTGGTAAATCCGTGCTTTTCAAGAACATGGTGAATGAGTAATTGCTGAAGTTTTTTAGAATTTCCAGTAATAATACAAAACTCATAGACCCCTTCTGTATTGCAATTATTTAGGAGGAAATCTTCCGTTCGTTCAATACATTGCTTATGAGAAAGTCCGTGTAGGTCTATTTCTAACACTTCTTGATTCATTCAGTTTACAAATATCTAAACTCTATGTTGAACAGAAAATATTTATTATCAATGACAATAATTTAGTCTGGTTTTTGCGGAGATGATTCTTAGTTAATGTGATGAGATCAATAATGCTGGCCGGATATTTATGTCTTCCTAAATCAAATCATAACTGATGATGCGCATATCAATGCATATACCTTTATTTTGGGATGAGTAAATTTGCGGGGCAAAAATTGATTTATGTCTCAAACGGATTTGGTAATAGTTGAGTCCCCAGCTAAAGCAAGAACTATCAAAAAAATTTTAGGGAAGAATTTTGTAATTGCCTCCAGCATTGGTCATGTAGCAGATTTACCTGCTAAAGAATTCGGTGTAGACATCAAAAACGGCTTTGAGCCAAAGTATGTGGTTAATTCAGACAAAGTAAAAATTCTTAGAGATCTCAGGAAAAAAGTCAGAGAGTCAAATACAGTATGGCTCGCTAGTGATGATGATAGAGAAGGTGAAGCTATTGCATGGCATTTATTTCATCGATTGAAATTGACTCCAGAAAAAACCAAACGAATCACCTTCACTGAGATTACACCTCAGGCTATAAAAAAAGCCGTAGAAAATCCCACGACCATCAATAGCCATTTGGTTGATGCACAGAAGGCAAGAAGAGTCCTCGACCGACTAGTTGGTTATGAACTTTCTCCTTTACTTTGGAGAAAAATAAAAGGTGGTTTGTCAGCTGGAAGAGTTCAATCTGTTGCTGTACGGTTAATTGTTGAAAGAGAAAAAAAGATCGAGTCTTTTCAACCCCAAGAATTTTATAAAGTTGAAGGTCATTTTCAAACAGAAAAAGGAGCACAGCTAAGGGCCGATTTAATTTCCAAACCAGAAACCCAACAATTGGTTCTAGATTTTTTAAAACGGTGTAAATCAGCTGAATTCACGATAACCAATACCCAATCCAAGCCTGGTGTAAAATCCCCACCTTCTCCCTTTACCACATCTTCTTTACAACAAATTGCCTATCAGAAACTAAAATTTCCGGTGAGCAAAACCATGAGAGTTGCCCAGCAACTCTATGAAGAAGGATGGATTACATACATGAGAACTGATAACTTGAATTTCTCAAAAGATGCGATTGGAAAGATTGAAGATCAAATCATCCAACTATATGGTTCCGAATATGTCCAAAAAAGAACATTCAAATCCAAAAGTAAAACAGCTCAAGAGGCCCATGAAGCTATTAGACCTACTTATTTGGATCGAAGGACTTATACCGAGGGGGACTTTGATAAAAAAAGGCTTTATCAATTGATTTGGAATCGGTCTATAGCCTCTCAGATGAGCCAAGCAAAAATCGAAAAGACCAAAATCGAAATAGGCAGTAAAAATACCCCTGAAATTTTCAGAGCAGAAGGCGAAGTGATTACTTTCGAAGGGTTTTTAAAGGTTTACCAAAGTGAACAATCTTCCATACAAAAGTCCAGTGATCAATTACCTAAAGTCATTGTAGGTCAGCCCTTAACTGTTGATTTGATTAAAGCAAGATTACGGTTTACAAAGCCTCCAGTACGATTTACAGAAGCTAGTCTTGTTAAGCACTTGGAAGAATTAGGAATCGGCAGACCTTCTACTTATGCTCCAATTGTTACAACAATTCAGAAAAGACAATATGTTGAAATAGGAAAGAACAAAGGGAGAATCCAGAAGTTGGAGTGCATTGAACTAAAGGATAATCAGATTCATCAATCAACTTACTCAGAAACAGCCGGGAGCAATATCGGAAAACTATTACCAACAGATATCGGTCGGTTGGTGAATGATTTTTTGGTTCAAAATTTCGAAGACATACTTGACTATGGATTTACAGCTCAGGTAGAGCAAGAGTTTGACGACATTGCTCAAGGAAAAAGGAAATGGGTACAGATTATAGAAAAGTTTTATTCTGATTTTCAACCATCAGTTGAAAAGATAGCTTCGAATAGAAAAAAGGAAACTGGGGAGAGGATTTTGGGTGAAGACCCAAAATCAAAAAAAGTAGTGAAAACTCGTCTTGGAAAATACGGCCCCATTGTTCAATTGGGCGAACCCGATGAGAAAGAAAAACCAGTTCACGTTGCTATTCCAAAAGGGTATAATCTTTCTTCGATTACTTTAGAGCAGGCATTAGACTTATTGTCCCTACCGAGAGTCATAGGAGAATATCAGTCCCGCCAAGTCGCAACAAATTATGGAAAGTATGGACCTTACGTTCTGTTTGATGGAAAATTTTATTCTTTCCCATCAAATGAAGAATTGACTCCATTTGGGATTGAATTGACCAAAGCGATTGAAATTATTGAAGAGAAAAAAAGAGAGCTAGCTCCCATTTTCGAATATCAGAAGTTACCTGTTGTCAAGGGTAAAGGTCGATTTGGACCATATTTGAAATGGAACAACCAATACATTAACATTCCTGCTGCATCTGATATCAATAACCTAAACCAGAAACAGATAATTGAATTAATCGAAAAAAAAATAAAATCTAACAAAGAAAAAATCATCCACAATTGGGAAAAAGAAGGTATCCGTATTGAGAAGGCAAGGTGGGGTACATCAGTTATAATCAAAGGAAAAAAAAGAGTTACCTTGCCTAAAAGTGTGCATGCTGTTGACTTAACTTTAGAACAAGCTAAGAAGCATTTACAAAAAAAATAAAATGGAATCTCTAAAGATCAATTCTTTTTGGTAGAGATACTCTAAGAATTGAATTATACTAAATTTACACTAGTTTTTTAAGTAAAAAAGCACTTTGTTCCTCATCCCATATTTTCATGAGAATTAGTATAGCAATAGTTTTGTTGGTAATGGTTACGCTCCTATCGTTTGATTTTCCATTAATGCAAATTAGAAATCGAGGAGAGTTGGTCGGAGTTCGAGCGGAAAAATTTAAAATAGAGAAGCCCTTTGGGATGTCTTTTATCAATGGAGGTGCTTTTTCTCTTAGTACGGCCGACCATGGATTTGATGACTTAAGTCATTTTAGTCCTCGTACTGTATCAGTCGCTTCATTTTTTATGGATGAAACTGAAATTACCAACGGTGAGTATATGCAATTTGTACGGTGGGTTAGAGATTCAATAGCGAGGGACCTCTTGGGCAAAAGAGTCCAACAATTGGGAACAACTGACCAATCGGAAGGAATCGGTCAATTTGCGTTTAAAAACTTGGTTGATGATGAATCCCTATCGGAGTACCAGAGGTATATGATTGAACGGTATGGTGAGGATTTCACCGGGACAAATCTCATCAATTGGGATGCTCCTTTGACTTGGGATTTTAATGAATACTATGACATGGATTATGCAGAAGTTATGGATTCGCTATACATCCATCCGTCTCGATGGATTAATGGAGTTCCAAAACTTGATATTAAAAAATTCAAATATCGATATGTAGCATCCTCAAACGAAGCCCAAGATTCTCAAAGTTCTGAACCAAATAGTTCCCTACTAAATCAACAGCCGTTTATTTCGGAGGAAATAATTGAAGTTTATCCTGATACTACGGTGTGGATAAAAGATTTTTATTACTCTTACAATGTGCCAATGCATAACAATTATTTCTGGCATCCTGCTTATAGAGATTATCCTGTAGTTGGAGTGAATTGGAATCAAGCAAATGCATTTTGTATTTGGCGTACCGATTATAAAAACATCTACAAGCTGTCGAATAATGAATTTGAGGCTCAACGGTTTAGACTACCAACAGAGATAGAATGGGAATACGCTGCAAAAGGTGGAGTAGAGCCAGGAATTTATCCTTGGGGCACAAATGATCTGGTTGACGAAAGAAATCGGTTTTTGGCTAATTTCAAACCTGAAAGAGGAGATTATACAGCCGATTATGCACTTTATACCGTAGAGGCAAAGTCTTATAAGCCCAATGGTTATAATTTGTATAATATGGCGGGAAATGTTTCTGAATGGACAAATACTTCTTACATCTGGAACAATGCAGATTATATTCCGACTCTCAATCCGAATATCAAGAAAAAATTGGATAATCGTAAAGTCATCAAAGGTGGGTCGTGGAAAGATGTGGCATATTTTCTACAAATCAGTTCAAGGGACTATGAATATGCTGACTCGGCAAAAAGTTATATTGGGTTCCGCACTGTACAAGATGCAACCCTAATTCAGTAAATTGGACAAAGTCATAGTAAAAAAACATAATATGAATCAACTTACATTAAGAAAAAGGTATAGAATTCAATTAAGCATGCATCGATTGTTCGGTTTCGGGGCGGCGATTGTGATTTTAGGTGTTCTTTTCAAAGTGCTGCACATTGAATTCGGTTTTCTCACTGGAAATTCCGTCTTAGGTTTTGGGTTAGCAGTAGAAGCATTGATCTTTACTCTTTCGGCTTTCCAGGTAGGAGAAATTAAGTCAATGAATGAAGAGCGTATTCGGAAGCTCAATGAGTTAGAAAAGAAGAAACGTTTAGGTAGTCCCGAAGGTTTATCTGCTAAAATTGACCAGATGTTGACTGAAGCTAAAGTAGATGCGGATTTGCTTTCCAAGTTCACGGATGCCATCAATAATTTAGAAGCCACAGCAAATCAAGTTTCTGCTACTTCCAAAGTTGTTTTGGCCTCCAAAGCATTCGGAGAACAACTAGAGACCGCGACTGCTCAAATGACTTTATTATCTACTAGTTATCAAACGCATATTGATGCGGTTGAGAAACAGGAAAAATTCAACCAGCAGTTGACACAAAATATGGAGTTGATTTCACATCAAATGGTCCAACTGAGTAAAAATTTAGCTGCTATCAATCGAGTTTATGATGGAATGTTGGTGGCCATGAAGGTTGAAAAGTCTTAGTATTCATTTCTCATGGCTAGAGAGTCCATACGCCAGCGTTTAATCAATTTGATGTATTTGGTATTCATTGCCATGTTGGCTTTGAATGTCAGTCGCGAAGTATTGTTTGGTTTTTGGCAGATGAATGTAAAAATGGAAGATTCCAACGAAGATCTGAATTTTAGTAATCAAGAAATGTCCGATCGGATTGCTCTCAATGCTTCTGAACGTGGCGGCAAATGGATCGATGTTCTTCAAGTATCAGAATTAGCTGATTCTTTGACTACTGATTTTTACCTATACTTGGAGGATATCAAAGACCAGATTACTTTAAAACAAAGAAAAAGAGATCCTTCTCTCACCGATTATAATCAGATGGATTCATCAGAGTCTGTTGATCAATTATTTTTTCAGTTTGGAGGTCGGTCTGCTGAGGGGGAGGAATTTATTGATAGAATTGAAAATTATCGTGAACAGATTAAGTCTGTCTTGAATCCCGAAAACGAAGATTTTAATTCTATAGTTGATGAACGGCTTTATACTGGAGATGAAAACAACGATATGACCAATGCAAGTGGGCAGAATGTGGGTTGGTTGGAATATCATTTTGAAGGATTTCCACTGGTGTCCTCATTGTCAAAAATATCAATGTTACAAAATGATGTTCTGCATACTAACTCTGATGTCTTCAACATATTGGTTGGTGGGGAATACAAAGGTGTGGCTGAGGTAAATGAAGAAAATTACTTCACGATTTTAAATTCAGAAAGACAGTTTTTTTACCAGGGAGAAATGTTAGATGGTGAAGTTATTTTAGCCAGAAGGGGTAGAACCCAAAATCCTAATCGAGTAGAGTTGATTTTAGACGATCGACAGCTAACCCAAAATCAGTATTCACTTATCCCCGGAGGTGTAAAACTAAATATCTCTTCTTTGTCTGTTGGTGATCACACCCTTACCGGTAGTTTGTTTTTTTTAAATGAAGGTGTTGAATCGGTTATACCGATTCAACAGAGTCTTACAGTTGTTTCTAAACCAAGTGTAGCAGTTGTGTCGGCTGATAAAATGAATGTAGTTTATCGGGGAGTTGATAACCCCATGACTATTTCCATCCCGGGTATTCCCAGTAGCAGAGTGACGGCATCTGCTCCAGGATTAAAAGCACTAGGAAATAATAAATACAACATGCGACCTAGTACGGGAAGAGAAGTGGCAATAAATGTATCTGGCAATCTGTCAAATGGTCAAAATGTGGGTTCGACTTCTAATTTTCGCATCAAAGAAATTCCAAAACCTGTGGGATATTTTAGAGGGAATTCGGGAAGTTTTACCTTGCCTCGCTCTAGTTTTGAAAAGGGCTTAGTAGAAGCTCGTTTAGAGGATTTTGATTTTGATTTGAATCTCAGGGTTAAGTCTTTCCGTTTTCGTGTGCCCAATCAACCGAGTTTTCAGGTAACAGGAAATAGGCTTGATTCTCGTTCTATTAATGCCTTAAGAGGTGTTAGAACTGGTCAGGTAGTTATTATTTCAGATATCGTTGCAGAAGTTACCTCCAATATCGGATATAGGTTGAGACAAACTGCTCCAATTTCAATTACAATAAATTAGGCGATGAATCGAAATGGTATACACTTCTTGAGTTTGATTTTTGTTTTGGTGATTGGGCTCTCCCATTTTGCTATAGGTCAGTACAATGAATTATCTGCTCCTGCACCAGGTGACATAGGCAATCCAATTGATCCTTCTCACATTGCCATTGATGCTAATAACAGCATGTATATCCCTTACATTTTTGTCAATGAAGAGGATGTAATTTGGAAAAAAACGATTTGGGAAATTATTGATTTGAAGCAGAAAACAAATCTTCCTTTTTATTTCCCTACCATAAATAATGGTTATTTATCTTCGGAGAGGATATCGCTTTTTAGGATTTTGTTGGATGCGATAGAAAGTGGTCAGATTAGTGAGATTTATCGCACTTCAAATTTCAATGAAAAGTTGACTCTTGAGGAGGTTCGAGACAATCTATATCTGAGAAAGCTTTCAGATTTTGGGGTTTCCAAGGCTAATGCTGGAGAAACTCTCACTGAAGACGATTACGACATTTATGAGATTCAATCCGACAAAATTTTACAATATTGGATTAAGGGAGCGTGGTATTTTAGTAAACGAGTGGGTTCATTGCGATACCAAATCATTGGGATTGCGCCAGTTGCTCCTGATGTTACAACTTTAGATGATCCTTCCAATCAGGGAATTAATGTGTCTGAGGACACTTTGGTTCCTCTCTTTTGGGTATGGTACAAAGATGCGAGAGAAGTTCTTTCAAAGCATAAAGTTTACACTGGTTCCAACGTCACCCGGCTATACAGTTATGATGATTATTTAGTTTCTCGGAAATTTCATTCTGTGATTTATGCTGAAGAGAACATTTATGATGATCGTTCTATCAGAGAGTACATTACAGAGAGTGCCATACAGCAGCTCTTTGAGGCGGAAAGGATAAAGGAATCCATAAGAAACTTCGAACTTGATATTTGGGGTAATCAGTAATAAGGTTACTTAGGTCTTTATTTTTTGTTAGCTACAATTTGTTTCACTCCATAATTGTTGGTTTTGGTCTTGCTGGGTTTTGCTATGCTCACCAGCTCCAGAAAAGAGGTCAATCATTTTTGATTTTAGACCATCCAATTTATAGAGGTGCTACGCCGGTTTCTGCAGGAATTTGCAACCCCTTTATACTCAGAAGGTTTACTCTACCCTGGAATGCTTCTGAATTTTTTTCTTATTCCAAAAATTTTTTTGAGAACTATCAAAAACAGGCCAAAGTTCAGTTATTGACTCGTTATCCTATTTTTAGACCACTTAGAGACAATAGGGAGGTGAATCAGTGGAGTAAGGTGACCAGTAAGTGTTTTTTCAATCTTTTTTTTGATCCACAAATTCGAAAGACTTATGGAACCATAAATAAATCTTCTTTTGGTTATGGTGTTGTAAATAATATTTTTCAAGTAGATATTTCCCGGATGTTTCATTCGTTTTTACAGGGCCTTGGTCGATCGAAATACATCATGGATCATTTTCAACCAAGACATCTGAGAATGGACAGATTGGGCTTAACTTATAAAATCTGGTCAGCCCAAAATATCGTGTTTTGTCAGGGCTATGGGTTGAAATCAAACTCTTTAACTGAGGAGTTGCCTCTTGTAGGAAGTAAGGGTGAAATGATGTTAATTCAAGCTGATCAGATTCCATCCAATGTGATATTAAAATCTAAAATATTTGTAGCACCTACATCCAAACAAAATCAGTTTTGGGTTGGTGCTACTTTTGATAGGGGGTCAAAATCGGTTGAAACAACCAAGGTGGCTCGGGAATTTTTAATCCATCATTTTGAGCAATCGGTAGGGGTTCCTTTTCAAGTAGTAAACCACCAAGCTGGTATTCGTCCCACTGTGGCAGATCGAAGGCCATTACTTGGAAGGGTGAACAATATAGATAGGGCATTTATTTTTAATGGTTTAGGTACTCGGGGTCTGATGATGGGACCTTTACTTTCCCAATGGCTTTATGATTTTATTGAATCCGAGATTCCTTTGCCTATTGAAGTATCAGTAGATAGGTTTCAGTAATTTTTATCAATAATAGAATTGATAATTTTCTGTTGAATATGTTGTCTTTATCTAATTATTTTTGCATAGATTTCTGTTAGAAAAACACATTAACAAGAATTGGAGGAGATTAATCAACAAAAATATGACTGAAAAATTAAAATTTATAGCACCTGGAAGCCAGGAGGAAACTCGTTTTGAGAAACTTCATTTAGTGGTATACCCTAGTCCTGAAAAAGCAGCAATTGAAATAGCTCAATCAATAGCTCAGCTTATTGAAAAAAGAAAAAAGGAAAACCGCAATTGTGTTCTTGGTCTTGCTACTGGCAATAGTCCATTGAATGTTTACAGAGAGCTGGTAAGATTGCATAAGCAGGAGGGTCTCAGTTTTAAAAATGTAGTCGCCTTTAATTTGGATGAGTATTTCCCTATTTCTAAGGAAAACTCTCAGAGTTATGTTCATTTCATGCATTCAAATCTCTTTGATCATATTGACATTGACAAGAGTAATATTCATATTCCGAGGGGAGATATAGACCAGGGGAAAATTTTGGATTATTGTAATTGGTATGAAAATCAGATCAAAAAGGCTGGTGGCATTGATTTACAGTTGTTAGGCATTGGTCAAACTGGACACATTGGATTTAATGAGCCGGGATCTCATCTAAATTCGAGAACCAGATTGATACGTTTAGATTACCTGACCCGAAGGGATGCCGCTAAGGCTTTTGAGGGTGTTGAGAATGTTCCTCGCAGGGCTATCACTATGGGAGTCAGAACAATTTTGGATGCTCGTTGCATCTATATTATGGCTTGGGGCAATAATAAGGCTAAGATTGTAAGAAGAGCAGTCGAAGAATCAGAGACCGAATTTGTTTCGGCTTCATTTTTACAGGAGCATCATAATACGACTTTCATTGTTGACCAGGAGGCTGCTTCTGAGCTTACCCGGATAAAGACTCCTTGGGTGGTGAAGCAAGTAGATTGGACTGAGGAGAAGATTATGCATGCTGTTACTTGGTTATGTACGAAAGCCAATAAATCCATTCTTAAATTAACGGACGAAGATTATAATCAAAATAGTTTATCGGAGTTGATTTCGCTCCATGGGCCTTCATATGATTTGAATATTAGAATGTTCAACAAACTACAGCGTACCATTACTGGTTGGCCGGGGGGAAAGCCTCATGTTGATGATACATATCGCCCTGAGCGATCGTCTCCGGCACCAAAGCGGGCAATCATTTTTAGTCCGCATCCTGATGACGATGTTATTTCGATGGGGGGTACATTTGATCGGTTAGTCAGTCAAGGAAATCAGGTTCATATTGCTTATCAGACTTCGGGCAGTGTCGCTGTATCGGATGAAGATGCTGTACGTTTTTTGGAGGTGTCTCAAGATATGGATGCCAATGGTAATCCCCAGGAGATACAGGGTTTAGTTGAAGGGATAAAAAGAAAGCAGCTTTCCGATGAACAATTTCGTAGGGTGTTGAAGCTTAAGGGTTCTATTCGCAAGCGCGAATCTTTAGGTGCTACCCGGTATTTCGGATTACCTGATGATCAAGTGCATTTTCTTAATCTACCCTTTTATGAGACTGGTAAAATCATTAAAAACCCGGTTTCTCAGTTGGACATTGATATTGTTGTCAATCTTATTGAGCGAATAAAGCCTCATCAGATATTTGCTGCTGGCGATTTAACAGATCCTCATGGTACGCATCGGGTTTGTTTGAATATCATTTTTGATGCTTTGAAGATTCTAAAGCCGAGGCCATTTATAAAGGATTGTTGGGTATGGCTATATAGGGGGGCCTGGGAAGAGTGGGAAACGCATGAAATTGATATGGCTGTTCCTATGAGTCCGGATCAGATACTCAGGAAGCGAAAGGCAATTTTTTATCATGAGACCCAGAAAGATGGTGTGATGTTTCAGGGAAATGATGATCGAGAATTTTGGGTCAGAGCTGAGGACCGGAATCGAGAGACCGCGAATCGCTACCGTTTTTTGGGATTACCTGATTATGCTGCTATGGAGGCATTTAGGCGTTATCATTTTTGATTTTTCCTTACTTATCTTTTCGGTATAGATAAAGGGAATTATATGCTTCTGTAATCACTAAATTATTGATTCTCTCCCTGCTTTATGCTATATTTGTAGCATAAATAATAATACGAAATGGCAGGAAAATCACACCGAAAAGCATCAGTTTAGCAAAAATATCCGAACTATTCGCAACAGAAGAACAAGCCAGACAATGGCTTGAAAATAGACGTTGGACAAAAGGCGTGTCATGTCCTTTCTGTCAAGGAAAGAATGTAGTTCAATTAAAACATCCTACCCTGACGCATCTCTGTAAGGATTGCCGGGATAAAAAGAGAAAAAACCAGTTCAATCTGAAAACGAATACGGTAATGGAGCACAGCAATATTCCTTGTCGCACCTGGGCAATAGGGATATATCTATACACCACAAACATCAAAGGTATTAGTTCAATGAAGCTGCATAGAGAATTAGGCATAGGGCAAAAGGCAGCATGGTTTATGTTGCATCGCTTAAGAAAAGCATCTTTGGTATTTAAAGGCAAGAAATTTATCGGAAAGGTAGAGGTCGATGAAACCTATATCGGAGGAAAAGGGATAAATATGTCCAATAAAAAGAGAGCAGAGTTAAAGGACTCCGGTAGAGGCACAACAGGTAAAACGGCTATCATAGGCATCAAATCGAGAAAAACCAATGAAATAGATGCCCAGGTGGTAGATTCAACAGATAAAAATACTATACATCCTTTTATTGAACAACATATAGAGAATAGCAACAAAAATAAAAAGGATGATTCGACTGTTATTTATACGGATGATTCCAAGGTGTATCAATCGTTGGATTATGAGCATGAAGCAGTTTGTCATTCCTTATCGGAATATGTTAAAGATGTCGCCCATACCAATAGTATAGAGTCCTTTTGGGCGATGTTCAAGCGAGGTTATCATGGTATTTATCATCATATGTCGAAAAAGCATATCGGTCATTATTTTGATGAATTTTGTTATCGACATAACCATAGGGAACGGAATACGATTGATCAAATAAGTATGATAGTTACCGATGTGGTAGGTAAGCAAATAACCTACAAACAGTTAATTCAATCCACATGAAAGATTATCTTTCAATGTTTCATATGATATCAACAATAACTATAATGTATTACTATAATTATTGATTTATTTTTGCGTATTATTTATCATTATCATTCAATAATGATAGAGCTTGACGGTTAAACCCATGGACGGAAGGTTCGCTACACCAAATTTTTCTGATGATCGGAACTATCATTTTTCCCGCCTCTGATAATTCGAGCAATTCTCCTATGGCATGGTCAATCTCTTTTCGAACAGGATCTACATGAGCCAAGCAAGTAGGTTTTAGTCCTTTTTTTGCAATAGAATTAAAGGCACTTTCTGACCTGGTCAATGCCTTGTCTGTAAGACGTGAGAAATCCGGACAAGGAATATCTTTTATTGCTTTGATTTGAAGTGTTGATCGACCATTTTGTGTTCTTTGACCTTGAGTCCAGTGTGCCATCATCCCTAAAGTTGAATTAGCCCAGAGAGAAAAAACCTTGAGTAGTCTTTCATCTCTTTCCGTTTGGAGGGTTGCCCAAGACCTTCCCCCGTGTACTGGTCTTTCAGTGGTAGCAGCAACGAGTGATTGGGAAGTCCACCGCAAATTTTGAGCATATAAAAGTGTACTTCGGCGGCTCCTCATATCCTCTCGGAGTTGTTTAGAGCCGACACCTTTTGTTCCGGTCCCCTTATGTGTTGGAAGAACGATCAATTTCTTTTGCTTTTTACTATCAGCGTGCCAAAGTGAACGATCGCTTCCCAGGGCATCCGCATCATCTCTCAGAGGATAGAATACAAATGCACCACGAGGATTTTTACTACGATGTATATGACCAATCATATCTTGACCAGGTCCAACGGCAAACAATTTACCAATGGTGGTAAATTTTATTTCTAAGGTCTCACAATGACCATTGAATGTAAGTACACCATCATATGCTAATCTCTGGGCAGTATAGGCTATTTCTGGATGCTTTGTTCCTATGGGATGCCATGGGGGGCCCTAGACGATAGACAAAAAAAGAATGCATTTTTTATTTTAAAAAAAACGAAACAAAAGGACAAGATTTTGTATTTATGTTTTACAATTAATTATATATTCAACTATGTTTGAAATTGATTCTGATTTAACGGAAGTAAAAGATTTGTTTTCCAAAAGGCTTAAAAAAGCTCGACTTTTATATGGTATATCCCAAGATGATTTAGTCCAATTTCTGGATTCTATAGATGCCGGAATATCCAAAGAAGAACTTATACAATATGAACATGGATTAGCATTACCTAATAGCACAAAATTAATTGAGCTGGCTAATTCGCTTAAATTGAAGTTTGGTTATTTTTTTAGACCTATTACCATAAAAAATGCAGATATTCAATTTAGAAAAAATATTTCACTACAACAGGAAGAAAGCAATTCGCTTAAAGAAAGAGTCGCAGAAAGTTTGGAGCGTTATGCGGAAATTGAATATCATTTAAAGCAAAACAATCCTGAATACTGTTTGTCGTCCGCCACGGATTATCTACCACCTATCACAGATTCTTTGTCGACTTTCATAGGATTTTCTAATCCCATCAAAAATGAAACAATAGATTCATTTACTGATATAAATAAAGTTGTTTATACATTACTTAATGCTTGGGAATTAGGTTACAACGGGCTACCCAATGTCATCAAAATAATAGAAGATAAAGGAATTAAAATCTTGGAATTTCATCAATATCAATCCATCAATGCATTATCCGGCTGGGTAAATAAGACCACTCCTTTTATTGTTATTAAACCAAGAGTAGACAGTATTCTGAAGGAGAACGAGGATGCTATGATTGGGGACAGTAAATTGTTGTCGTTGGGTGATAATTCATCCAATGAATACACTTTTGACGATTTAGAAGAATTAATGGGTATAGCCCAAGGATACGAACAAAAACGTTTTTTTGTTTTGCGAGAACTAGGGTATTTACTTTTGAATTTCTCCCCAGAAATCACAGATAAGAAAAAAGAAGATTTATGTTCAGAATTTGCAGCTGCCATGCTCATGCCATATAAAATTTTTATGAAAGAAGTAGGGAACAAAAGAAAATATGGAATTAGAATCGGAGAATTGAGAAACATCAAAAAAATATATGGGATACCAATTCATGTTGTAATAGATAGAGCAAGAAGATTGGAGATTATCACTGAAACCGAATATCTAAGATTTAAAAAAAGTGTGTCCTTGCATATATCGGATTTAATAGATGACAAAAAAGCCCATGAAGGGCAGGCACCGAGTGCTATCATAAATGTACGTGAGGAACAACAATTAAAAAAAAGCGTATATTATACAAAATATAAAGAGGACAAAGTGGAACATCCTATTAAATTCATGCAGCTGGTTTATAAAGCTGTTGATGATGATGTGATAAGTATGAGCAAAGGAGCAGGGTTATGCAATGAAAAAGCAGGATATTTTAGAGAACATTATATGCATATATGATTGTCATTATTGATGATACAAGCATCCTTGTCGATTTCTCAAAACTAAAATTACTACACACCTTTTTTAGTTTAAATTTTCAATTTCATACTACTGATTTTATATTTGGTGAAATATTCGATCCTGAAAAGACATCTTTGCAATTTTTCGTAGATAAGAGAAAATTATTAATTACAGAAATTGAAGGAAATGCATATGAAATAATCAAAAAACTCAATAAAAGAAAACCAAGTATTTCCGAAGAAGATTACTCCATATTTTATTTAGCACGACATTTGAAATCAACTATTTCTAAAAACACTATTCTATTAACTAGTGATAAAAAACTTCGTCGATTTTCTGAAAAGAAATCTATTGAAGTTCATGGTCATCTTTGGGTTTTTGATCAAATGGTTGAAAACAACATTCTTTGCCCTAAGACCGCATCAAAAAAACTATATGACCTATCTGCTGAAATCAATGAAAAATTGCATTTGCCAATAGAAGAATGCGAATCTCGGAAAAAGAAATGGGCTGAAATGACTAATCAAAATCAAAATGAAATAAAATAATCATTTTTACTTCTCCAAGTAATGGGGTAGGTAATGTCCATCATAATAAAAAAAACTAAAATAAACAATGAATGATTTTTTTATATTTTGCAGACTCAAGTCACTAATGCAACTTTAGGAGGAGAGCAAATGCAACTTAAATTTTATCAGAAAAGAGGGAGAGAACCCCCTCTTTCTGACTAGATAAATGATTAAATTGCCCTAATAAAATAAAAAAAAGAAAATATGAG
>MKWU01001441.1_pt1 | contig 40839 bp, 34 predicted proteins | sample 809101 | NCBI WGS metagenome assembly MKWU01 (sample SAMN05860141, study PRJNA318959) | sponge metagenome | host: Aplysina aerophoba | place: Slovenia: Piran, Adriatic Sea, Gulf of Piran | collected 2013-05-07
GGCGACGATCCCGCCAGCCCCGGCGTTGGTGGGGATGATGTGCTGTTCGGTGGCGCCGGTGACGACACCCTCCTCGGCGGCGCCGGGGCGGACGCCATCTGGGGAGGCGACGGGACAGATTCCGCCTGGGGCGGCGCCGGCGTCGACAAGCTCCACGGCGGTCCGGGCGCCGATGTGCTCAACGGCGAGGGCGGCGCGGATGTCGTGTGGGGCGGCCCTGATGATGATGTGCTGTGGGGGTTCGGCGGCGACGACACCCTTTGGGGAGGCCCGGGTGATGACAGGCTCCACGGCGGTCCGGGCGCCGACAGTTTGCGCGGCGGGCGGGGTGGTGACGATCTGGACGGCGGACCTGACGGGGACACCTTGTGGGGCGGCCTCGGCGCGGACACCCTGCGTGGCGGGCTCGGCGCCGACGCCATGTTGGGCGGCCCGGGTGATGACAGGCTCCACGGCGGGCCGGGTGGTGATGAACTCGTCGGAGACAACGGCGACGACACGCTGTGGGGCGACGACGGCGATGACCGCCTCTACGGTTCCTGGGGTGACGACACCCTCAACGGTGGGCAAGGCGACGATTTCGTGGGCGGTGGCCCCGGAGTCGATGCCTGTACCAGCGGCCCCCACTCCACCGGATGCGAACCATAAGCCCTCACGCCCAAAGGCGGCACCGGAGGCGGGTGGCGCGCTGGATCGTGTGTGTCGTCGTGCTGGTCGCTCTCGCTGCTGGGGCGTGTGGTGGTGGAGATGGCGCGGATGGCGAGGCTGGCGGGTCGGCGCGGGCGGCGGCGGGGGCGCGGTCGGGGTTGTTGTCTTTGGGTGACTTGTCAGGTGGGTGCGGGTTGGGTGTGGACGGGTCGTTGGTGTGTTGGGGTTCGGGGGCGCCGGAGGACGCGCCGGCGGGGGCGTTCGCGGCGGTGGCTGTGGGGTTGGTGCATGGGTGCGGGTTGCGTCCGGGCGGCACCGTGGAGTGTTGGGGCGCGGATGGGCGTTTCGGCTTCGTCGGCGGCGGGGAGGCGGTGGCGCCGGGTGGGGTGTTCGTGGCGATTTCTGCGGGGGGTGGGCGTTCGTGCGGTCTGCGTCCCGACGGGGTGGCGGAGTGTTGGGGCGGGGATTGGGAGTTGGAGGACGGTGTGGTGGCGCCGGGTGGTGAGGTGGCGGCGCCGGGGGGTGTTTTCGAGGCGGTGAGTGTGGGGTATGCGCACGCCTGTGGTTTGCGCCCCGGCGGGGGGGTGGCGTGTTGGGGCACGAACTGGTTCGGTCAGGCCGGCGCGCCCGAGGAGGGGGACTTCGTGGCGGTGACCGCGGGGGCGAGTCACACCTGCGGGTTGCGGGTTGACGGGTCGGCGGCGTGTTGGGGCGCCGACTCGATGGACGCCGGCGCCGCGGGCTCGTCGGGGTTCCGTTTCGGCGGCGGCGAGCAGGCCTACGAGGACTACTTCCGCGAGGAGGTGTATTGGAATGTGGCGTCGTTGCCGCGGTCGGCGACGCTGATGACCATCGCCGACGCGGTGCCCGATGTGGCGCTGATCGGCGCGCTGGTGGAGCGGGCGGCGCGCTGGGAGCCGCCGTCGGGGCCGTTCGTGGCGCTGAGCGCCGGTGCGGGTTTCACGTGCGGGTTGCGCGCTGACGGCGAGGTGGAGTGTTGGGGTTATGTCGCCGACGAGGAGCCCCGCGTCCCGCTGGCGGTCTACGCGGAGGTGGCCGGTGACAGTATCCGGGAGGCCCACGCGGCCAAACAGGTCGAGCTGGAACGCAGCTGGGCCGCATTCGGGGACAAGGACTACTGGGACCTGGACGACGACGAACGGGTGGCGGTGCAACTCGGCCGCCTGGAACTGGTCGCCTATGGCACGATGCTCGCCTATGTCGACCTGGTGGACCCGCCGCCGGGACCGTTCCTCGCCGTCGACGCCGCCGGGCGGCGGGTCTGCGGCCTGCGCCCCGGTGGCGCCGTCGACTGCTGGGGCGTTGCCGTCGACGCCGACCGCGGGCCGCCGCCGGGTCCCTACGCCACCGAGGCTCCCGAACTGAGCATCGACCCCACAGACCTCGATGCGCAACACACACCGTTGGAACCAGACGCCGAGACAGCCGGTGACGGTGGGGTGTTGCCGGAGGTGGTGACGGTGCCGTTGTGGGGCCGGCCGGTGGAGAATTTGGATTTGGGGTGTGGGACGTTCTGGATGGCGGGCGAGCGGGTGCAGCTGCGGGCTGGGGGGTTCGCGCCGAATTCGACGGTGTCGTTGTCGGCGGAGGCGGGCACGGTGTCGCGTCGTGACGGGTCGTATGTGGCGGAGTTGTTGCCGCCGGTGGAGGTCCCGTCGGCGACCGCCGACGGTGAGGGGAATCTGTCGGTGATCTGGACTGTGCCCGAGGCGCCGGAGATTGAAGGCTATGGGGGTCCGGTGTGGTATGTGCCGAAGGCGGAGGGTGACAGTGCCCGGGCGGGTGTTCGTGTGGAGGCGCTCCCGGTTGAGGTGAAGATTGCGTATCCGGGTGTGTTTTCGTGCGCGGCGGTGCCCGACGCGGCGGTGACGGTGTTGGGCGTGCCGGTGCGGGTCGATGTGTTGGCGAATGATGTGGCACCGCCGGGCGGGGTGTTGGATCCGGCGTCGGTGATGGTGGGGCCGGCGGTCGGTGGGGAGTTCGTGGTGGATCCGGTTGACGGGTCGTTGACGTTCACGCCGGATCCGGGGTTCGTGGGCACCGCGTCGGCGCGTTACACGGTGTTGGATTCTTGGAACGGCGGCTTTCGCGCAGAGGTCTCGGTGACCGTCCAGCGGAGTGATCCGTGAAACGGGTCTGTGACGCGTTGGGGGCCTGCGACGACGCCGACGGGGTGGTGGTGCTCGCGCCGGGGCGTACACGATCCTGGCCACGGCGGGTGATGATGTGATCTGTTTGGGTGAGTTGGAGGATGGGTTCGCGTATCGGGTGGAGGCGGGCGCCGGTGATGATGTCGTGGTAGGGGGTGCGGGTGATGATGTGATTCTGGGCGGTCCGGGGGAGGATTCGTTGTTCGGGCGTGGCGGGAATGATCATCTCGACGGCGGGCCGGGTGCGGATGTGATCTATGGGGGCGAGGGGTTCGACACGGTTGTGGGCGTCGATCGGGCCGGCACCGTGTCCGACACCTGGGGCACCGAGGTGTCGTCGTACATCTGGCCGACCGTCACCGAAAACTGACCATCACCGCCACGATCCACACCACCGAGAGAACGGTGGATCCGGGCTGACGCACCGGCCGGCGACCGCCGGCATGGCCGGTCAGTCCCGCCACACCTGCCGCTTCAGGATCTCCGTGTCCATGTGGAAGTCCAGGCCGACGATGGCGCCGTCGGCGACTCGGGAGACCAGGACCTCGATGAGATCCAGCCGGGCACCCTCGATGTCGTTGCCCTCGGGCCATTCCCCCCTGCCGGTGCCGGTCGCCCGGTAGACGTAGCACGCACCGTTCTCCTCGACGATGCGGTGCAGGATTTCGAACTGGGCGTCGGGGAAGTGCTCGTAGAAGGCGCTGTGCATCTCGTGCAGCCCGGCTCGGTCGTAGGGGTAGGGGGCTCCCTCGTCGTTGATCTCGCAGTTCACACCGAGCACCGAGACCAGCAAATCCGGGTCGTGGCTGTTGACGCCCTCGAAGAAGGTCTCCATGAGCCGTTCGTTGGTTTCTCGCATGATCTGGCTCGCTCCGCAGTGAGTCCGTCAGTCGGCGCCGGGCCCGTAGTCCTCGGGGTAGCCCTCCATCGGCTGGGCCAGGATCCCGCCGTCCACCGTGAGAAACGTCCCCGTCACGAACGACGACAACCCCGACGCCAGGAAGAGCGTGGCGATCGCCACGTCGTCGGGGCTGCACAGCCTTCCCAGCGGAACGTGGTCGACGATGCCGGCGAACTCCGCCTCGACGTCGATGCCGTGCGGCGCGACCGCCTTGATGAAGTCCGCGACCCCTTCTGTCAGAGATGCCCCAGGGCAGATGGCGTTGACGCGGATGCCCCACGGCGCCAACTCCATCGCCAGGGCGCGGGTCAGACCGATGAGGGCGTGCTTCGAGGTGATGTAGTGGATCAGTCCCGGTGAGGACGGCTGGAACGAGTCCACCGACGCCATGTTGATGATGACCCCGCCCTTGCCGTCGGCGCGCATCCCGCGAGCCGCGGCCTGGGCACACAGGAAGCTGCCCGTGATGTTGGTATTGATGACGCGCTGGAACTCCTCAAGCGGCATCTCGTCGAGCAGGTAGTTGGAGAACGCGCCCGCGTTGTTCACGAACACGTCGATGCGGCCCGTCAACTGCTGCGCCTCGGCAACGAGGTTGAGGATCGAGTCGTGGTCGGTCACGTCCACCCGGATGGCAACACCCCTGCCGTCGGGAATCGAGGCTGCGACGTTCTGCGCCTTGTCCAGACTGCGGGCGGCGGCTACCACCGTCGCGCCGGCTTCGCCCATCCTGCGGGCGATGGCGGCGCCGAACCCCTGAGAACCGCCCGTGATGACGGCGCACTGACCGGACAGGTCGACCAGATCGGCAATCCGTTTGTCGCCGGTCTCCATCGCGTACCCCCTCGCCCGCGGCCGTCCCAGCGGCGCCCGAGTCTAGGCACCGGCCCTCGGGCGCTCAAGACGGCGCTCGTCACCCTCGTGTTGCGCCTATCGACCGGGAGGCCGACGGGGGTGGTGGCCTTTCTCGTCGCCCGCCGGCGTCGTCTAGGATTCGGTCGAGAAGCTGCTCGTAGCTTCTAAAGGGGGAGTTGCAGCTTCTGGGGGGAGGGGATGCACCATGAGTGCCCTCGTTAGGTCTTCTGTTTTTCGCGTACTCGTCGCATCGCTGGCGGTAGTTCTTCTCGCCACAGCCTGCGGCGACGATGACTCCGAGGAGGCGCAGCCGCCTCCGCCCGCCACGGCTCCGACCGAGGCGCCCGCCCCGCCGCCGCCTGAGCCGCCGCCGGCTCCGACCGAGGCGCCGGCTCCACCCCCGGCTCCCACCGAGGCGCCTGCCGAGAAGCCCGTCTACGGCATGGTCACGGCGGTGCAGCACCCCTACTACGCGCCGACCGAGGCAGCGGTCGGTCCCACGTGCGAGCGATTGGGCTGCGAGGTCATCTTCCTGCAGCCCTCTTCGTGCGACGCCGCCGAGGAGAGCCAGCTCATCCGCGACGTGCTGGCGCGGGGGATCGACGGGCTCGGGGTCTCGGCGTGCGACGCCGCCGGCGTTCAGCCGGTGGTGGAGGAGGCCGCCGCCACCGGTATCCCGATCGTCACATTCGACGCCGACTGCTGCGCCGACATCCGGACGATCGCCGTGAGCAACAGCGACCAGCAGATCGGCGAGTTGCACGCCGTGGCACTCAACGACCTCCTGCCCGACGGCGGGAAGGTCATCAACATCATCGGATCGCTGGCGATGGAGAACGTGCGGACTCGCCTGGACGCACTCGCGGACGGCATCAACCCCAACATCGAGATCGAGAACTTCGAGGACCAGAACGACCTGACCCGCACCGGTCAGATCATCAGGGACGTCCTGACGACCCAGGGCGACGAGGTCGACATCTTCCTGACCCAGACCGGCAGCGCGGCGGTCATCGCCCAGACGCTCGTGGACGAGGGATTCGGCGACATCCCCGTCGTCGGCATCAACGACTTCGAGGAGATCCTCGAGTGGGTCCGCAAGGGCAACGTCGTGAGCACGGTGGCGCTGAACCCCGGAGCCCAGGGGGAGTTGGCGCTCGTGGCGCTCGACAAACTCCGGCAGGGTCTCACCCCATCCGTGGACTTCTTCGGCACGGGCGGCGTGATCATCACGCCGGACAACGTGGACACCTACGCCGACGACGTGGCGGAACTCAACGCCCGTCTGCGGGAGGAATTCGACGCTCTCTGGTCCTAGCAACTGGTACCGATCCGGGGCGCGGCGCCGCCGCGTCGCGCCCCGCCGCTCGCTGTGACCGCCGCGCCCGCGCGCATGAACGGCAACGGTGACCCGCTCTACGCCGGCTACGGGCTGACGAAGTGGTTCGGCGGCCTGCGGGCCGTCCACGACCTCACCCTGGAGTTGTTCGCCGGGCAGGTCCTGGCGCTGGTCGGCGACAACGGGGCCGGCAAGTCGACCGCGCTCAAGATGCTGGCGGGGTCGCTGCGGCCCGACGCCGGCTCGATCCTGCTCGACGGCGAGAGCGTGCGGCTGGTGAGCCCACGCACGGCGCGGACCCTGGGGATCGAGACCGTCTACCAGGACCTGGCCCTGGCCGACACGCTCGAAGTGGTGCAGAACGTGTTCTCGGGGCGGGAGTTGACGCGCTACGGCTTCCTGCGGCGCGCCGAGATGGCGAAGCAGACGGTGAGCCTGCTGGAGAACTTCAAGGTGCACATCCCCAGCGTGTTCGCCCAGATCGCCGCCCTGTCCGGCGGTCAGCGCCAGGGCTGCGCCATCTCCCGAGCGGTGAGCGGCGGCAGCCGGGTGCTGCTCCTGGACGAGCCCACCGCCGCGCTCGGCATCGCGGAGCGCGGCGGTGTCCTGGATCTCATAAAGCACCTGCGCGACGCCGGCATCGGCATCCTGATCATCAGTCACAACCTGCCGGACGTGTTCGAGGTGGCCGATCGGATCACCGTGCTGCGCCGGGGCGAGCGGGTCGGGAACGTGGCCGCCGGCGAGGTCACCGCCACCGACGTGGTCGCCATGATCACGGGACTCTCGCAGAACGCGGCAGCGGCGGAGGACGCCTGAGATGGGCGTTCAGGGGCCCGAGGAGGGCCGGGTCGCCGCCGTGACGGCAGGGCGCAGACCGGGCAGGTACACGGAGTACCGGAACCTGCTGTTCGGCGCGCAGCGGTACCCGAAGGTCATCCTCGCGGCGGTCATAGCGGTCGGCGTGATCACGGTCATCATCGACACGCGCTTCGCCAGCTGGTTGAACGTCACCAACATCCTGCGCGCCGCGGCGCCGGTCGGCGTCGCTGCCGTCGGGCAGACCATCGTGCTCATCGGAGGGAACTTCGATCTCTCGATCGGCTCGATCGCGGGGCTCGCCGGACTCATCACGGCGGTGCTCCTGCACAGCGGGCTGGGCGCTCCCGAGACCATCATGCTGGTGCTGCTCATCGGCATGGGCCTCGGGCTGGTGAACGCCGTCGTCGTGGGGATCATCCGCATCAACCCCATCATCGGCACGCTGGGCACGGGGAGCGTCTTTTACGGCGCGGCGGTGCTTGCCACCAAGGGCGTCCCGCAGGTCTACCCGCGCGAGGGCCTCACGTTCCTGGTCACCAAACGGCTCGGGATCCACCCCTCCGTGTTCGTCTACCTCGGCGTCCTGCTGCTGTTCGGGGTGTTCCTGCATCTCACCGTCTGGGGGGTGCGGACCTACCTGCTCGGCGCCAACGTGGAGGCGGCGCGCACCTCCGGCGTTCCCACCAGGCGGACCGTGATGCTGACCTACGTCATCAGCGGCCTCCTGGCGGCCGTGGGCGGGATCCTGCTGACAGTCGAGCTCGGTTCAGGTCAGCCCAGCGGCGGCCAGACCTGGCTGCTGTCGACGCTCGCCGGACCGATCATCGGGGGCGTGGCCGTGACCGGGGGGGCGGGGACGCTGTTCGGGGCGTTCCTCGGCATGGTGCTCATATCGGAGATCAACAGTTCGCTGGTCTTCGCCGGCTACACGTCCTTCGCCCGGGAGTTGGCGCTCGGCATCGCCATCCTCGTGGCCATGATCGTGCAGGCCGACTCGATCAGGTCATTGCTCCGGACGGCTCGTCAACGGGCGCGCCAGCGGGTGGGTGAAGAGCCCGGCGAGTGACCTGGCGCTAGAACCCGTCCAGTTTGGCGTCGTCGAAGCGCCCCGCCTCGATGTCGGCGAGAGCGCGCTCGAAGATCGTCAGCGCCTCGTCGGCATCGCTCCTGGTGATCGTCAGCGGCGGCGTGATCTCCATGACGTTCCCGAAGGAGAGCAGGATCAGCCCCAACTCGAAGCAGCGGTAGGCGAGCCGGTGCGCGTCCTGCGTAGCCGGCTCCCGGGTCCGCGGATCGGCGACCAACTCCACGCCGAGCAGCAGACCCTTGCCGCGGACGTCGCCGATGAGCGGATGGCGTCCCTTCATCTCCAGCAGTTGCTCCTTCAGATAGCCGCCCACGTCGGCCGCGTTGGCCGTCAGATCCTCGCGCTGCAGGATCTCCAGGAAGGCAAGGGAGGTGCTGCACGACACGGGGTGCCCGCCGAGGGTGTACGCCGTGTAGAGGTCGTCCACGTCGATGATCTCAGGTCGCCCGACCACCGCGGAGAGCGGGAAACCGCCGCCGAGCGGCTTGGCCAGGCCGATGGCGTCGGCCTGGATGTCGAAGTGCTCGAACCCGAACATCCGCCCCGTCCGACCGAAGCCTGTCTTGATCTCGTCGAAGATCAGCCACATGCCCAGGTCGTCGCACAATTCCCGGAGGGCCGGGAAGTAGTTGCCGGGGGGAACGATCTCCCCGCTGTCGGACTGGATGCTCTCGGCGAACACCGCGGCCGTCTCGGCGGCCGGAGAGACGTTGGTCAGCAACTCGTCGCGGAGATAGTCCAGGCAGCGAAGGGAGCATTCCTGCGGGTCGCACGGGCCCCAGGCGCAGCGGTAGGGGTTCGGGTAGGGCGCTTTGGTGATGTGACCGCCGGGAATCGGCTTGCTCAGCGCACCATGACCGGAGATGGCCCCGGAGCCGATCGTCATGCCGTGGAAGGCGCCGATGAAGGAGATCACCCGGGGGCGGTCCGCGGCCAGCGGCGCGACCTTGGCGAGGAAGTCCATGGCGTCCGACCCGGAGACCCCGAACCAGACCTTCTTGGCGAATTCTCCCGGCACGAGGTCGACGAGCCTCTCCGCCAACTCGACGGCGGGCTCGTGGATGTAGCAGACCAGGGGGTGCGCGTACTCCTTGTCGATCGCGGCGATCGCGGCCTCGCGCACCTCCGGGTGGCCATAGCCGGCCGGAACCGCCCCGCCGCATCCCATCCAGTCCAGGTACTCGTTGCCGTCGGGGTCCCAGAGCCGCACACCCGCGGCCCTGGCGACGACGAACGGGTAGAGGCGGTACTTCAACGACCCGGTGATGACGGCGGCGTCGCGGTGGGCGATCTCTCTGGTCCGGCGAATGTCTCTGGGCCGGTCCGGGTCCATGGCTGGGTTCCCTCGCTCAGTTCCGGGTCGCGGCCGATGCCGCAGCGATCATCGTCACGCGGGGGATCCAGGCTGCACTAGTACTCGCCCACCACTGTGGTGGCGAACTTGCTGAGCAGGTGGGGGCCGGCCAGGACCGGCTCGTAGCGGGGCGACTCGCCGGGGGCCAGGCAGGTCGGCAGGCAGCACACCTCGGCGTCCCAGCGGACGTTGTGGAAGAACACGATGCTCTGGCGCCGCGTGGAGCGGCCGGCGTTGGTCGGCGGCAGCCCGGCGCGATGCAGCGTGGAGACCCAGCGATCGTTGGTCCAGCGGGCCATCAAGTCGCCGATGTTCACGACGAAGCCGCCCGGGATCATCGGAACCGCGGCCCAGCCGTCGGGACCCATCACCTCCAGGCCGCCGGGGGCGTCGTCGAAGCGCAGGATCGACAGGGTTCCGTAGTCGGTGTGGGCGCCGGCGCGCAGCTGTCCCGGCAGGGGTCGGGTCTCCAACTCGGGGTAGTTGATCGCCCGCATGGCGCTGGAGTGATCGTCCAGGAACGGCTCGAAGTGGTCGTCCGGCAGGCCCAGACCCACGGCCATGATCGACAGCAGGCGGCCCGTCAAATCGGCCATGATCCGGAAGTACGCCTCCCAGGCCGGGCGTAGCGTCACCGGAAGCTCCGGCCAGCGGGGCTCGGTCAGGATCGCCTCGGCGCCCGGGGGGATCACCACCGGCAGGTCGAGGGGACCCATGTTGAGGGTCTCCTTCAGATCCGGCGGCGTGGTGTCGCCGAGCGAGCCGGCCAGCATCTCGCCCTGGATGGGTGAATAGCCGTAGGCGTAGTCCTCCGACGGCGCCGGGCTGCGGCGCTTGACCTCCAGCGGCAGGTCGAAGAACTCCCGTGCCGCCCCCCAGACGGCGTTGCTGGTCACCTGGGGTACCCCGTGGCCGACGATGACGAAGAAGCCGATGGTGCGGCAAGCCTCGTCGGTGGCCCGCGCGACGGCGGCCAATCCCTCCTCACTCTCGGCTGCGGGGGAGATGTCGATGATGGGGACAGGGGATTCCAGGGTTGCCGACCCCGTCACCGCGGTCCCCCCGGAGTCAGTGTTCATGGCCGCCCTGGTACTGCGGGACCGGGCGAGGTGCCGGACCGAGCGAGGTATTGGCCACAGAGTTTTATATACTGACCTTTAGTTTGCATCTGCTTCGGAGGGTGAGTCCGCGGACTCGTCGTCGCGATGCAGGTTCAGTGATGCGGAGTTCATGCAGTAGCGCTCGCCGGTTGGGGCGGGGCCGTCGTCGAAGATGTGTCCCAGGTGCGCCCCGCATTCGTTGCAGACCGCCTCGGTGCGGACCCAGCCACCGCTGAGGTCGGTGCGACGCCCCACCCGGTCGTCGCCCATCTCGGAGTGGAAGCTGGGCCAGCCGGTGCCGGAGTCGTACTTGGTGTCGCTGGCGAACAGCGCCGTGTCGCAGACCACGCAGTGGTAGACGCCGTCGTCCTTGCAGTCCCAGTACTCGCCGGTGAAGGCCCGCTCTGTGCCGGCCTCCTGGGTGACGTGGTACTGGAGCGGGGAGAGCTGTTTGCGGAGTTCCCGCCGATTGGGCTGTCCGGTGGTCATGACGCCTCCAAATGCGTGCAGCGAACGGGCGTTTGGATTACACTGCTGTAATCCCCAGATGCCGAGGGTGCTGCACATAGTGTCTCACAACGCTCTGTGTCACACCCTCCCGGCAGAGTATGCACAGACGAGCTTCCCCCGAACGATCGATCCAACCGGCGCCGTTGGCGACCGGGGAATCAAACCACCCAGGAGGTCATGAACCGATGACGACCAACACCAACGGCAGGGTGCGCGAGCAAGCGCTGGACCTGGCTCTCCGCCAGATCGAGAAGAACTTCGGCAAGGGCGCGGTCATGAAGATGGGGGAGAAGGCCGCCCTCCAGATCGAGTCCGTGTCCACGGGAGCGCTGGCCCTCGACGTGGCACTCGGCATCGGCGGTCTGCCCCGCGGCCGGGTCACCGAGATCTTCGGTCCCGAATCCTCGGGTAAGACCACCCTGGCCCTGCACGTGGTGGCCGAGGCGCAGCGCACGGGCGGTGTGTGTGCCTACATCGACGCCGAGCACGCCCTCGACCCGGTCTACGCCCGGGCCATCGGGGTGGACGTGGACGAGATGCTCATCTCCCAGCCCGACACCGGCGAGCAGGCCCTGGAGATCGCCGACGTGCTGATCCGCTCGGGGGCCATCGACGTGGTGGTGATCGACTCGGTGGCCGCGCTCACGCCCCGGGCGGAGATCGAGGGCGAGATGGGCGACACCCACGTGGGCTTGCAGGCCCGGCTCATGTCCCAGGCCCTGCGGAAGCTCACCGCCAACCTGCACAAGAGCCAGGCTGTGTGCATCTTCATCAACCAGCTGCGCGAGAAGATCGGGGTCATGTTCGGCTCGCCCGAGACCACCTCCGGCGGCCGGGCGCTGAAGTTCTACTCCTCGATACGCCTCGACATCCGCCGGATCGAGTCCATCAAGAACGGCGCCGAGGTGGTGGGCAACCGCACTCGCGTCCGCGTGGTGAAGAACAAGACGGCGCCGCCGTTCCGCACCGCCGAATTCGACATCATGTACTCCCAGGGCATCAGCCGGGAGGGCTCGGTTCTGGACCTGGCGGTGAGCCTCGACATCGTGAAGAAGTCGGGGGCCTGGTACACCTACGAGGGCGATCAGGTCGGCCAGGGCCGCGAGAAGGTGAAGACCTTCCTGCGAGAGAACCCCGCCCTGGTTCTGGAGATCGCCGAGAAGGTCACCAGGAGCCTGTTGCCGCAGGTCGTCGAGACGCCGGAATCCGAAGCGGCCGACGAGGAGGTCGGCGCGACCCGGTAAAGCGCACCCGACTCCGCCGCCCCCGGCGTCCCCGCCCTTGTGTCGTCATTCCGCCGAAGGCCGGAATCCAAGCGGCAGCGGACGGGGCGGCTGCCTCTACGATTGAGCACGTGAGCGGCAACAGCGTGGCCGGCGTGGGGCGGTACTTCATCCGCACCTTCGGGTGCCAGATGAACGAACACGACTCCGAGCGCGTCGCCGGGTTGCTGGAGGCCGACGGGATGCTGCCCGCCGGCGCGCCCGAGAATGCGGACGTGGTCGTGGTGAACACGTGCTGCATCCGCGAGAAGGCAGACCAGAAGCTGTACGCCTACTTGGGCGGCCTGAAGGCAATGAAGCGCTCCCGCCCGGACATGCAGATCGCCGTCGGCGGGTGCCTGGCGCAGAAGGACCAGGACGTGGTGCGCTCCCGGGCGCCGCACGTGGACGTGGTCTTCGGCACCCACAACGTGCACCGGGCGGCCGAGTTGCTGGCCCGGGCGGCACAGGACGGCCCGATCGTCGAGATCCTCACCGAGGCGATCCGCGCCGAGGCCGAGGCCTTCCCCTCCGCGCTCGGTGTGCGCCGCGACCTGCCGCACTCGGCCTGGGTGACCATCCAGGTCGGCTGCGACAACTCCTGCGCCTTCTGCATCGTCCCCGCCGTGCGCGGCCCCGAGATCAGCCGACCCTTCGAGTCGTTGCTCGCCGAGGTGCGCCGGCTCGCCGGGGAGGGCGTCGCCGAGGTCACGCTGCTGGGTCAGAACGTCAACTCCTACGGCCGTGACCTGGCGCTGGCTCGCCGCAGGGCCGGGGAGAAGGTGCCGGCCCGGCCGATGTTCGCCGAGTTGCTGCGAGCCGTCGGGGCTGTCGAGGGGATCCGGCGGGGGCGCTACACCAGCCCGCACCCGAAGGCCCTGCGGCCCGAGACGATCGCCGCCATGGCCGAGACTCCGGCCGTGTGCGAGCACCTCCACCTGCCGCTGCAGTCCGGCAGCGACGCCGTCCTGGCGGCCATGCACCGGGGCTACAGCGCCGACCGCTACCTCCAGCGCCTGGACGACGCCCGCCGGGGGATCCCCGACCTGGCCGTCAGCACGGACATCATCGTGGGCTTCCCGGGCGAGACCGAGCAGGACTTCGCCGACACGCTCGCCGTTGTGGCCGAGGCCGAGTTCGACAGCGCCTTCACATTCGTGTTCTCGCCCCGCCCCGGCACCGAGGGGGCAGCGATGACCGAGCAGTTCGTGGATCCAGGCCTGGTGACCGAGCGCTACGAGCGGCTCCGCGCCGTCGTGGAGCGGTCGGCCCGGCGCCGCCACGAGGCGCGTGTCGGGCGCCGCGAGGAAGTCCTGGTGGAGGGACCCAGCAAGACCCGCCCCGAACTCACCAGCGGTCGCGCCCGCCAGAACAAGCTGGTGCACTTCTCGGCGCCGGCACCGGTGCGTCCCGGCTCCTTCGTGGATGTGGACGTCAGTGGCGCGGCGGCGCACTACCTGCTCGGCGAGCTCGTGGCCGTGCGCGCCACCCCGGCGCGCCGCGAGCGCATCCCGGTGGTCGCCGCTTGAGCGGCACGAACTGCGGATGGTGAACGGGAAGAACGACGGGTACTGGGCCCGGCTCGCCATCGTTGGCCCGACCGCCTCGGGCAAGTCGATGCTGGCGGCGGAGTTGGCCCGCAGGCGGCCACCCGCCGAGTTGCTGTCGATGGACGCCATGGCGGTGTACCGACACATGGACATCGGCACCGGCAGCCCGACCGCCGAGGAGGCGGTCGAGCTACGTCATCACGGCATCGATCTGGTGGACGCCGCGAGCGACTATTCCGTGGGGGAGTACCTGGCGGCCGTACGTCCGCTGGTCCGGACTCACGTAATCCGCGGTGTGTCACTGGTTGCGGTCGGCGGGACAGGGCTCTACGCCCGGGCCGTCGTGGACGATCTGGAGATTCCCGGGGTGTATCCCGAGGTACGCGCCGAACTCGAGGCGGAGCCCGACACGGCGGTCCTCTACGAGCGGCTCAAGGGCTGCGATCCCGTTGCCGCCGAGCGCACCGGTCCGGTGAATCGCCGCCGCATCATCCGCGCTCTCGAAGTCACGGTTGGCAGCGGTCGGCGGTTCTCGTCCTTCGGACGAGGTCTCAGTCACTACGGCGCGACCCTGTTCACGCAGGTCGGGCTGCGGCTGTCCCGCACGCTGCTGGATGCGCGCATCGCCGAGCGCTATCGAGAGCAACTCGACGCCGGATTCCTCGACGAGGTGCGCCGGCTTCGGGATGCCCCGGCACCGCTGTCCCATACCGCCCGCCAGGCGCTCGGCTACCGGGAGTTGTTGGACCATCTCGACGGTCGCTGCAGCCTGGCCGAGGCGATCGAGGGGGCGGTGCAGCGCACCCGCCGCTTCGCCCGACGCCAGGAACGCTGGTTCCGCCGTGATCCTCGCATAACGTGGCTGGATGTCCAGGAGGATCCGTGGGAGGTCTTCGGTGACCTCATGGAGATTTTCGAGCGATCCCGGATCTGAGACCGGCTCGATGAGCACGCGTGGGGGTGTTTCCGGCCCCCCGGAGACTTTCGACCGATGCACCTGACCAAGCACCACGTCTTCGGCAACGACTTCCTCGTGCGCCTCGGGCCGGGCGGTGCCCCCTGCCCGGCCGGTTGGGTGCGGGGCATCTGCGACCGCACCGGCGGGATCGGCGCCGACGGGATCATGTGGGCGTGGGTCGCCAGCGGCCCAGACGACGCAGCGGGCTCGAACACCAGCTCCCGGCAGGAGCCCCTCCGCGCCGGCATGCGGCTCTACAACGCCGACGGCGGCGAGGCCGAGGTGAGCGGAAACGGCCTCGCCTGCCTGGCCCAGGCATTGACGCTGCGAGCCGGGCGCGACGAGGCCGAGGTGCTCATCGACACGGTGGCCGGAGAGCGCAGGGTCGCTATCGGGAACACGCGCTTCGCCGACGCCGACGCCGACGGCGCCGGGGGCGGTTTCGGCCGCATCCGCAGCCGGGCCGCCATCGATCTGGGGCAGGCAAACGAGGACGCCCAGCAGACCCGTCGCGCCGAGGCGGAGCTGGCGCCGGAGTACCGGCGCGCCGGCTGGGTATCGGTCGGCAACCCGCACGTGGTGGCGCTCCTGGAAGACGCCGCGGCCCTAGATGCACTGCCACTGGAGGCCGCGGGCGCCGCGCTGGCGGACCGGTTCGAGCCGGTGAACTTCGAGGCGGTGGCCGTCGCCGACAGCTCGCACGCGCGCATGCGGGTCTTCGAACGCGGCGTGGGCGTCACGTCCGCCTGCGGCAGCGGTGCGGCCGCGGTGGCGTGGCAACTGCACCGCTGGGGACTCGTCGGGCAGACGGTGGAAGTGGAGATGCCCGGCGGCACGGCCGAAGTGAGCGTCGGCAGCGGTGTCGAGTTGCGGGTCCCGGTGATCTACGTGGCCGACGTCGAGGCTCCCGAGCCCGCAGTGCCCACGGGGAGCGGTTCCTCGTGACCGACCCGGCCCGCGAGCGGCGCTCCGGCACCCACCGGGGGGCCTTCGGCGAGTTCGGCGGCGAGGCCGGCGGCTTCATCGACCGGGCCTTCCGTGAGCAGATCGTGCTGGTCGGCGTGGCGACACCGACGCTGTCGATCCGGGCCGTGGAGGGGTCGCTGGAGGAGTTGGCTCTGCTCGTCGACACGGCGGGCGCCGATCCCGTGCATCGGGTGACCCAGCGCCGCGACCGGATCGACGCCGCCACCTACGTGGGGCGCGGCAAGGCGCTGGAGATCCGCGACATCGCCGAGCAGTTCGACGCCGACACCGTTGTGTTCGACGACGAGTTGAGTCCCGCGCAGCAGTACAACCTCGAGGGGATCCTCGGTCGCACGGCAATCGACCGCACGACGGTCATCCTGGACATCTTCGCCCAGAACGCCTCCAGCACCGAGGGCAAGGTCCAGGTTGAGCTGGCGCAGTTGCGCTACCGGCTGCCACGCCTGCGCGGCTCGGGCTACCGGCTCAGTCAGCAGGCCGGAGGCATCGGCACCCGCGGGCCCGGCGAGACCCAACTCGAGGTTGACAGGCGCCGGCTGCTGCGCCGTATCAACACCCTCGAGGGCAAACTGCGCGGCATCCGCCGCCACCGCGGGGTCCAGGCCCGGCGGCGCCGGCGCTCGGCGCAGTCCACCGTCGCCATCGTGGGGTACACCAATGCCGGCAAGTCCAGCCTGCTGAACGCCCTCTGCGGCGCCGAGGCCCACGTCGAGGACCGACTCTTCGCCACGCTCGACGCGCTGACGCGGCGCCTGGATCTGCCCGGCGGTGAGACTGTGCTGCTCGTGGACACGGTGGGATTCGTGCGCAAGCTGCCGCACGAGTTCGTGGAGGCGTTCATGAGCACGCTCGAGGTGGCCGTCGACGCCGACCTGCTGGTGCACGTGGTCGACGCCTCGGCCGCCGACTGCGACGGGCAGGTGGAGGCCGTGCGCGAGGTGCTGGAACTCATCGGCGCCACGAAGGTTCCCGAGCTGCTCGTCTTCAACAAGCTGGACACCGCAGATGGCACCGCGCACCTGCTCGCCGCCTACCCCGGCAGCGTGGCAGTCTCGGCCGTCACCGGTGCCGGCCTCGAGCACCTCACCGCGGTGATCGGTGATCGGCTGCGAGCCGCTGCGGCCACCGCCGAGTTCGTGGTGCCGTTCTCCCGGGGCGAGGTGATGGCAGGACTGCACCGGTCCTCGCAGGTGCTCTCCGAGACCGCCACCGGCGAGGGAATGCACTACCGGGTCCGCATCGACGCCGCCTCGGCGGCCCGCTTCGCCGACTTCAGATGCCCGGCGCCCGACGGCGCCGCGGGCGACGGAACCCGGGAGGCCGGCGAGTAGTGCCGCCTCTCATCGGTGTTCCGGCGTCCGGGGGAATCCACCGTGCGCCAGCATGCCCGGCGTTGCCGGTGGGCGGCGGGGCATCCGCCTGAGCGTCGGGCAATCGTTACGATCCGCCGAGCGAGGGAGCAGGCCACCTCGATGAACTCTCCAACGGTCCTGGAACCGTACCCGTACGACCGGCTCGGGCGGCTGCGAGCCGTGGCCGACGAGCACGCCGGAGGTTGCGTGGACCTCTCGGTCGGCGACCCCTGCGACCCACCGCCGCCTGCGGTGACCGAGGCGCTGGCGGGATCGGGCACGGAACGCTCCTATCCCTCGTCGGTGGGCTCGCCGGCGCTCCGGGAAGCGGCTGCGGGTTGGCTGGCGCGGCGGTTCGGCCTGCAGGTGCCTGCGGAACGGATTGCCGCCTGTGTCGGGACCAAGGAGTTGATCGCCTCGCTGCCGCGCCTGCTGAAGCTGCGCGGCGCCGACGGGGACACCGTGCTGTATCCGTCGGTGGCGTACCCGACGTACGCCATGGGCGCCAGGCTGGCCGGATTGCGGGCGGTGCCGGTGCCGCTGGAGAGCACCGGCCGGCTCGACCTCGGCGCCATTGACTCCGCCGACTCCAACCGGGCGCTCTGCCTGTGGGTGAACTCGCCCGCCAACCCCACCGGTGCCGTGGAGGATCTGGCCGCGGCGGTCGCCTGGGGACAGGAGCGTGGTGTCGTCGTCTGCAGCGACGAGTGCTATGTCGAGTACGTCTGGGACCGAGCCCCCGCCGGGCCGCCGTTGGTGGGAAGATCGATCCTGGCGCACCGCTCCGACGGGGTCGTGGCCGTCCACTCGCTGTCGAAGCGTTCCAACTTCGCCGGCATGCGCGCCGGCCTGTTCACCGGCGACGCCGAACTGGTGGACTTCTGCGGCCAGGCACGCCGCCACCTCGGGCTCATGGTCCCCGGGCCGGTCCAGGCCGCCGCGACCGTTGCGCTCAACGATGACACGCACGTCGAAGAGCAGCGGCAGCGCTACCGGGGCCGTCTGGAAACGCTGTCAAACCTTCTGGCGGGGCTCGGGTTGCAAGCGCCGTTACCCGAGGGTGCCTTCTACCTCTGGGTGCAGGCTCCCGGCGGCGATGCCTGGGACCTGGCCGAGCGGCTGGCCGCCACCGTGGGGATGCTGGTCAGCCCCGGTGAGTTCTACGGGGAAGCCGGTGCCGGTCACGTGCGGTTGGCGGCGACGGTGCCCGATGGACGCTTGGCGCTGCTGGCCGAGCGGCTCGGTGCTCCGGGGACACCCGGCGGCCGCCGCTAGCCTGCGCGCATGATCTACCGCGCTGATCTCAAGGCCACGATCGGTGAGTTGTGGGCCGGCCGCTCCGGGTTGTCCGCCGGCGACACCGAGGCCCGCCGGGTCGTCCACGAGGCCATCGATCTGTTGGATGCCGGCGAGGTGCGAGTGGCCGAGATGGCTCCGAACGGAGACGTCGTCGTCCACGAGTGGTTGAAGCAGGCCATCCTTCTGCTCTTCAAGCTGTCGGAGATGGAGACCACCGAACTGGGCCCCTTCGAGTTCGCCGACAAGATCCCGCTCAAGACCCGCTACCAGGAAAGAGGCGTGCGGGTGGTGCCGGGTGCGTCGGCTCGCTGGGGCAGCTACCAGGCGCCCGGGGTGGTGATGATGCCCAGCTACGTGAACATCGGAGCCTGGGTGGGGGCCAACACGATGGTGGACACCTGGGCGACGGTGGGGTCGTGCGCGCAGATCGGCCGCAACGTGCACCTGTCGGGAGGGGTGGGGATCGGCGGCGTCCTGGAGCCGCCGCAGGCCACCCCGGTCTTCGTGGGCGATGAGTGCCTCATCGGCAGCCGCTGCATCGTGGCCGACGGGGCGCGGGTCGGCGAGGGCACCGTGCTGGGCGCGGGCTGCATCCTCACCGGGTCCATCCCGGTCATCGACGCCACCACCGGCGAGGAACTGGGCCGCGGCGCGGTGCCGGCGTGGTGCGTGGCGGTGTCAGGCACCCGGCCGCGCACGTTCACCGGCGGGGAGTTCGGTCTTCCTTGCGTGCTGGTGGTCAAGCACCTCACCCCCGGCGAGCGCCACGACAAGTCGGTCCTCAACGACGTGCTGCGCGACCACGGGGCGGCCACCTGAGCGAGCGAGGAGTCGCGCCGTGAACGTCGCCGCGCCGCCGGTGGACCTGCTGGCGCTGACTGCCGAACTCGTCGGAATCCCGTCGGTCAGCCGCTCCGAGCGCCGCCTGGCCGACCACACCGAGGCGTGGTGCGCCGGGCACCAATGGCTGGAGACCCACCGGATCGGCGACAACGTGGTGGCGCGCACCACCGGGGGTCGAACCATGCGGCTGCTTGTGGCAGGGCATCTCGACACCGTGCCGCCCGACGGCAACAGCGAGGCGATCCTGGCGGGGGATCGGGTAACCGGGCTGGGCGCGGCCGACATGAAGGGCGGGTTGGCCGTCATGATGGCCCTTGCCGCGGCCTCCCGGAGTCCGGCGGTCGACGTGACCTACGTGTGGTACGCCGCCGAGGAGATCGCCAGGGAGCACAGCGGGCTGCTGGAGGTGGCCGAGGCGCGCCCCGACCTGCTGGCTGCCGACACCGCCGTGCTCGGCGAGCCGACAGGTGCGGTGCCCGAGGCGGGCTGCCAGGGCACGGTGCACCTCCGGGTCACGCTGGCCGGCCGGCGAGCGCACACGGCACGGCCGTGGATGGGCAGCAACGCCATCCATCGCCTCGGGCACCTGCTGGAGGTGTTGCGGGCGTACCAACCGCGGCGACCGGTGATCGATGGGTGCGCGTTCGGCGAGGCACTGCAGGCCACGTCGGTCTCCGGTGGGGTTGCGCGCAACGTGGTGCCCGACGAGGTCGCCCTCGTGTTGAACCACCGCTTTGCACCCGACCGCACACCGCAGGAGGCCGAGGACCACGTGCGGGAGCTGCTCGCCGGGCACCTCACCGACGGCGACTCCGTGGAGGTTCTGGAGACGGCACCCGCGGCTGCGCCGCATCTCGACCACCCGTTGCTGGCGTCGATTGTCGAGGCCGGAGGGGGGCCGGGCGCGGTGCGCGCCAAGCTGGGATGGACCGATGCGGCGTTCTTCGCCGAGCGCGGCGTGCCCGCGTTGAATTTCGGTCCGGGCGACGCCGAGTTGGCCCACACGGCGGGGGAGTATGTGACCCGCGACTCCCTGGAGACGGTCTACGAGGCGCTGGCCGCGGTCATATTCGGCGCAGCACGCTGACGACCCGGCCGTAGATCTGCAGGTCCTTCGCCGGGTAGCGCTGGGGCGGGTAGTCGGGGTTCGAGGACACCAGCACGACCTCGTCGCCCTCGCGGCGGAACCGCTTCACGGCCGCCTCGTCGCCGGGCAGGCCGGCCACCACGATGTCGCCCTCGCCTGCGAGATGCTGCATCCGCACCACCAGCAGGTCGCCGTGGAGGATGCCGTCGCCGGTCATCGAGTCGCCGCGCACGCGCACCACGAAAGCGTCCTGCTGGCCGACGAACTCCGTCGGCAGCGGCAGCGTCTCCTCGATGTTCTCGTGGGCCAGGACACCCGAACCGGCCGCCACGTCGCCGACGAGGGGCACGTAGCTGACCGGATGGCGGTCTACGGCGTGTCCCGAGACCGGGTCGTAGCTCACCTCGAGCGCTCGTGGCTTGGTGGGGTCGCGCCGCAGGAATCCCTGCTGCTCCAAGATCACGAGGTGGCGCTGGACCGACGCCGGCGAGATGAGACCGACGGCCTTGCAGATCTCGCGCACCGACGGCGGATAGCCGCGCTCGCGGGTGTACTCGGCGACGAAGTGGATGATGGCCCGGCGCCGTTCTGACAGCTTGGCTACGGCCGCGGCTGGTGGCTTGGCGCTCTCGGTGTTGTAGGTCGTTGTCTTGCTGCTCATGCTGGCCTTCCTCATGCGGACCGGATCTGCTGATCCGGACTTGATATGTACAGGTGTTTCGAGTTACAATGTTGTCATGCCCTCTCGAGCACTCGCCGGAACCACAGCAGGACAAAGTGATGGAGCACATTCGTGCATCTCTGCTGCAGGCTCACACATAGCTGGTACGCATGTTGGCAGATCGCGACCTGCAAGTCAAGGACCCTTTGCGTCGCGGCGGCTGGAGCCGTCAGCGCTCGCTGTGTCACACCCCCCGGTCACGCTGTCGGGTATGGAATTCACAACAGTGCCGGCGCAACCGTCCCCCCCAGGCGTAGCGGCGCCGGCCCCCGGTGATGCGAGCACCCGCCGCTCGGCCCGGGTCTATCTGTGGCGGCGCGCCGTCGTGCTCGCCGCGCTGGTGTGCCTCCTCTGGGGCGCCCTGTGGGGAGTGTTCCAACTCGGAGGCTACGTGGGTGAGCGCCTGGTGGCCCCGGCGCTGGGGACGGCGCCCGTCCCCAGCGCCGACGGGCCTCAGGCCGACTCGTGAGGATCGCGCCGTCGCAGGTAGCGGGCGAAGGTCATGCCGTCGGCCACGAGCAGGCGGTCCAGCCGGAGGCTGTGCCCCGCCTGTGGTGCGGCGCCTTCGATCATGCCGGGTCCGCCGGGCGCCAGCAGCGGCGACCGGGTGATGCAGAACTCGTCGATCAGGTCAGCGGTGGCGAAGGCGGCGTTCAGGTGGGGCCCGCCCTCCAGCAGGATGAGCGAACGGCCCTCGGCGGCCAGGTCGGCGGTGATCGCGGCCGCCTCGGCCGCCCGCTCCCCGGCGGTGCGCACGTCGGCCACCTCGGCGAGGCGCTCCCGCCGCGGAGCGGGCACGGCCGCGGCCAGGTAGAGCCGCACACGCTCGGGGCCGCCGAACAGCCGGGCCGCTGGATCCAGTTCACCGCGGGCGCTCACGACGGCGAGCAGCGGCACGGCCTCCTGGCCTCTCTCCAGCCGGCGCTTGCGGACCTCCGCCGCCGGCGACGGCGGCCCGTAGTCCTCGCTGCGGGCAGTGCCGGCGCCCACGACGATGGCATCGGCGCAGCCCCGCAGGGCGCTGAGCACCGCCCAGTCCGTCGGCCCTCCCAGCGGGCCCGAGCGGCCCTGCACGCTCACTGAGCCATCCACGCTGGTGATCATGCAGAGCATCACCCAGGGCCGGTCGGGGCAGCGGGGTCGTGCCACCTGCTCGTACACCTCGAGATGGTCCACCTCCGGGACGAACCGGGGCCAGACCTGTTGCATCGCGACCATCGGTCCTCCAGCGCTTCGGGCGGTGCCTGCGTCGTCTCTCCACAAGGTATCCACAGAACGGCTGCGGAAGGCCCTGGGGGAAATCTCTGCCCGGGTGGTGGAAACGTCCACCGACCGGCGGGAAATCTCCGGGAATCGCCCGACGCCTCGGCGAGAGCCCGTCTCCGGCAGGTGGCCGATGGGTAGCTTCAGCCAACCCCGATCTAGAGTTGAGTCCACGAGGTGGCTGCTGGGAGCCCCGGTAGCGCGCCGGGAGGCAAGGTGAGCACGTGACCGTCCTGTCCGAGCAGATCCGTATCGGCATCCAGCGCTGGTTCACCGTCGAAGGCGTGCATCCCTACGACACGGTGGATTGGAGCCGGCGGCGCGCCCTCATCGCCGGAGCCGGCAACGACGTCGTATTCGAGCAGGACGGCGTGGAGTTCCCCGCCTCCTGGTCACAGAACGCCGTCAACATCGTCTCCCAGAAGTACTTCCGCGGCCGGCTAGGCGGCGAGGACCGGGAGTGGTCGCTGCGCCAGGTCATCGACAGGGTGGCCGGAACCATCAGTCGCTGGGGCGCCGAGGACGGCTACTTCGCCGACGAGGCCGAGGCGACCGCCTTCGGCGACGAGATGACGCACCTGCTGGTCACCCAGAAGGCGTCCTTCAACTCGCCGGTGTGGTTCAACATCGGCGTTGCGGGTGCCCGGCCGCAGTCCTCGGCCTGCTTCATCCTCTCGGTGGACGACTCCATGGAGTCGATCCTCAACTGGTACACCGAGGAGGGGCTGATCTTCAAGCGCGGCTCGGGGGCGGGCGTCAACCTCAGCCGCCTCCGCTCGGCTTCCGAGCACCTCTCCGGCGGCGGGCGCCCCAGCGGGCCGGTGAGTTTCATGCGGGGCGCCGACGCCTCCGCCGGGGCCATCCGTTCGGGGGGCACCACCCGGCGTGCCGCCAAGATGGTCGTCCTCGACGCCGATCACCCCGACATCGTCGAGTTCGTGTGGTGCAAGGCTCGCGAGGAGCGCAAGGCACAGGCACTGAGCGAGGCCGGGTTCGATCTGAGCTTCGACGGGGTCGACAGCACCTCGCTGCTGTACCAGAACGCCAACAACTCCGTCCGTGTCAGCGACGAGTTCATGGTGGCCGCCCTGGCGGGCCGCGAGTGGGAGTTGACGGCACGCACCACCGGCGAGGCCCTCGAGACTGTGGACGCCGCCGACCTGCTGGATCAGATCGCCGTGGCGGCGTGGCAGTGCGCGGACCCGGGCCTGCAGTTCGACACGACCATCAACCGCTGGCACACCACTCCGTCGGCTGGGCGCATCAACGCCTCCAACCCCTGTTCGGAGTACCTGCATCTCGACAACTCAGCCTGCAACCTGGCCAGCCTGAACCTGTTGTCGTTCCTCGGAGCCGACGGGCGCTTCGATGTGACGGCTTTCCGGGCGGCGGTCCGGGTGGTGTTCTGCGCTCAGGAGATCCTGGTCGGCCGCTCCCACTACCCGACCGCCGCGATCGGCCGCAACGCCGTTGCGTTCCGGCAGCTCGGCCTGGGTTACGCCAACCTCGGCGCCCTGCTCATGACCATGGGTCTGCCGTACGACTCGCCGGGCGGTCGGGCGACGGCCGCCGCGGTCACCGCGGTGATGTGCGGTGAGGCGTACCGCACCTCGGCACACATTGCGGCGCGCCTGGGACCGTTCGAGCAGTACACCGCCAATCGCGCCGACGTGCTGCGGGTCCTGAACATGCACCGGCGAGCCACAGGCGGCATCGACGGCGCCCACGTGCCGGAGGAACTGGCCTCCGCGGCGTCGGAGGTCTGGGGCGAGGCGTGCGACCTGGCCGAGGCCGTCGGCGTGCGCAACGCCCAAGCGACCGTCCTGGCGCCGACCGGATGCCTGGTGGGTGGGTCTCTCATCCCAACCGAGCGAGGACTGGTCCGGCTCCGCTCGCTCGGTGATCCGCAAGGCGCCCGCTGGCAGGATCTTGGCATCGCCGTGGGAACGGACGACGGACGTCGTACTGCGACACAGTTCTATTGCAACGGATCAGAGCGGGTGGTGAGCGTGGACACACACCGCGGTTACCGCATCGAAGGGACGCCCTCCCATCGCATCAAGGTTGTCGACCTGCTCACCGGCGACTGGGTGTGGAAGCGCTTCGCCGAAATCGAACGCGGCGATCTCGTGCCGCTGCAGTTGAACCAGTTGGTGGGGGGTCCCCGAAACGTGATGCTGCCCCCGCTTGGCGAGATGTACTGGACCGGTGATTGGAGCACCACGGCGCCGAGAGCCATGAGTCCGGCGTTGGGCGAATTCGTCGGATACTTCATGGGAGACGGCTCGCTGCATGCCAAGGGTCTACGCCTGTGCGTCGCAGCCGGGGACATTGACGTGATTGAGAGGCTTCGACTCCTCGGGAAGGAACTCTTCAATCTCGAGACCCACCTCACCGAGAAGGTCGGATATGTCGAATTGGCATTTCACTCGGTTCCGCTGACCGTGTGGTGGGAAGCATGCGGTTTCGCGAAGACGCCGCCCGTCGAGGGCCACGTCGGGAAGGGATGGCGGCCGCACGTACCCGATGCAATTCTTGCCACGAACTGCGCTGAGACCTACCGGGCCTTCGTCAGGGGCCTGTACGAGGCCGACGGCACAATGGCAGGGGGCTATCCGCACTGGTCCACCACGTCGATCGACTTCAGCCGCGATGTTCAGTCGTTGATGCTGGCGCTCGGGTATCCCACAACTCGGAAGATCGATCGGACCGGCTGGGGCGGCTCGCAGCTAGCTGTGCTCCGCCTCCTCAACCTGTCCCACTCGTCGCGGTTCGCAGAGGAAATCGGTTTCATGAGCGGCCGCAAGCAGGCTGCTCTTGTCTCGGTTTCCACCGCTCAGGCTTCCCGCTACGACCACGTTCCGGTGAGCCGCGCCCTCGTCGACCGGCTCGCGCCGCACAACGGCCGCTTGCGGCGCACCATGCTGATGTCCCTTCGTCGGCACGGCATGGTGTCGCGGCGATCGGCATTGGAACTGCTGCAGTGCACCGGCGACGCTGAACTGGCTCGGCTGCTCGATTACTTCTACGACCGGGTCAGCAGCGCCGTTCTGGGCGAGGAGCAGTGGACCTATGACCTGTCGGTTCCCGACAACGTCACCTACGTGGCCAACGGCTTTGTCTCCCACAACACCATCAGCTTCATGATGGATTGCGACACCACCGGCATCGAGCCCGACCTGGCGCTGCGCAAGGCCAAGTCGCTCGTCGGCGGGGGCTCGCTCACCATCGTGAACCGCTCGCTGGCGCCGGCGCTGGAGCGGCTGGGCTACGGGGCCGCCGAGATCGCCGGGATCGTGGCGCACGTGGAGAGCACCGGTTCGGTCCTGGGCGCCCCGGGGTTGGCCCGCGAGTACTACCCGGTGTTCGCCTGCTCGATCGGTGACAACACGGTCGGCCCCGAGGGCCACGTGCAGATGATGGCGGCGGTGCAGCCCTTCCTGAGCGGCGGGATCTCCAAGACCGTCAACCTGCGCGCCGACGCAACCGTCGACGACGTGCGCGAGTTGTTCGTGTCGGCCTGGCGCAGCGGTGTGAAGGCCATCGCCGTCTACCGGGACAACTCCAAGTGGCAGCAGCCGCTCTCGGTTGCGAGTGCCGGTGAGTTCGACGACTCGGCGCCCGCGACTGGGACGCCACCGCCACCGGGGCCCGTGCGCCGCCGGCTGCCGCACTCCCGCACCTCGCGGACGATGGAGTTCCGGGTGGCCGACTGCAAGGGGTTCGTGACCGTCGGCGAGTACGAGGACGGCTGTCCTGGTGAGATCTTCGTGCGGGTGTCCAAACAGGGCTCGACTCTGGCCGGGATCATGGACGCCTTCGCGATCGCGGTGTCATACGGGCTCCAGTACGGCGTCCCGCTGCGCGCCTACGTGGACGCCTTCTGCGGTATGCGCTTCGAGCCTGCCGGTGTGACCGACGATCCCGACATTCGGATCGCCACCAGCCTCATGGACTACCTGTTCCGGCGGCTGGCGCTGATCTACCTGTTGCCGGAGGAACGCGCCGAGATGAGCATCTTCTCGACCTCTGAGCGGCTTGAGCCCACGCTTCCGGGCGTCGCCGAGGCGGCGGCCGGTTCGGTGCAATGGGTCGACGTCGCTCCGGACCCGCCGTCGGTGCTGCCCCGTTCCGATCTCGCAACTGCGGACGGACCCGCCGGAAGCCGACCCCACGGCGGCCTGACGGACTCCGCGTCGCCGCTGTGCATGTCCTGCGGTACCCGGATGGTGCGGGCCGGCTCGTGCTACGCCTGCTCCACCTGCGGGGCCACGAGCGGCTGCAGCTGAACCCGCCCCGGGGGACCCGGAAGGCCCGAGTGGGCACGGGCGAGCAGCGCAGGCGCGGCGACGCGCGATGACCACCACGATGAGGGCGGCCGTCCTCCATCCGGGGGCAGCCAGCCTGCGAATCGAGCAGGTCGGCGTGGCTGCGCCCGGTCCGGAGGAGGTCCTGGTGCGCACGGCCGCGACGGGTCTGTGTCACAGCGACCTCCACTTCATCGGCGGCTCCTGGCCGACCCCCACACCGTGTGTGCTGGGCCACGAGGCTGCCGGTGTCGTGGAGGCCGTCGGCGCCGGCGTCGAGGACTTCGCGCCCGGCGATCACGTCGTGACGTGCCTCTCGGTGGGCTGCGGGGAGTGCACCACCTGTCTCGGTGGCCGCTCCTACCTCTGCACCGACGGGCACTCGCTGCGCGCCCGTCCCGCCGGGCAGCCGTCGCGCCTCAGCCTCGACGGCCGAGAGCTGCACCAGTTCGTGGGCCTCGCCACCTTCGCCGAGCGCATGCTGGTTCACCGGAGAGCACTGGTGCGCATCCGCGCCGACATGCCTCTGGATCGGGCGGCGCTCCTCGGCTGCGGGGTGCTGACCGGGACCGGAGCCGTCTTCCGCACCGCCGGCGTGCGGCCGGGATCCTCGGTCGCCGTCGTGGGTTGCGGCGGGGTCGGCATGGCTGCGGTGCAGGCGGCCCGCATCGCCGGTGCGACCGTGGTGATCGCCGTAGACACCGAGCCACGCAAACTCGCCTGGGCGACCGAACTCGGCGCGACCCACACCGTGGATCCCGCCGACGGCGATCCCGTCGAGCAGGTCCGCTCGCTCACCGGTGGCGGCGCCGAGTTCACCTTCGAGGCCATCGGCTCGCCGCGCACGGTCGAGCAGAGCTTCGCCATGGCCGCCCGCGGTGGCAGTGCCACGGTGATCGGCATGCTTCCCCTGGGCGCCCGGGTGGAGATCGACGGTACCGAGCTGTTGTTGCAGGAGAAGCGCCTGCAAGGATCGCTGATGGGGTCGAACGTCTTCCGGCGCGACCTCCCCCAGCTGGTGGACCTCTACCTGGACGGCCGGCTCCGCCTCGACGAGATGGTCTCGCTGCGCCTCGACCTGGGGCGCATCAACGAAGGTTACGAGGCGATGCTCGCCGGAGAGATCGTGCGCTCGGTCGTGGAGTTCCCGTGAGCGGCGCTTCGGCTCCTAGCCGGCCGGCGGGCCGCTGCGGTCGCTGAGCGGGGGCCGCTCGCGCAGCGACACCTCCCGAGTCTCCACACCGGGTATCCGAAGCCGGGCACTCCAGCCGTCGCCGGCGACCGGTGGGCTGACTCCGGCTCGCTGCAGCACGGTCTGCAGGATCGCCAGCGCCTGTGGGCCCAACTCCGGCAGCGGTCGGTTGCGGTGGCGGCGCACACCGAGGTCGGCCTCAGCGATGCAGTCCGCCCCAAAGCGGCGTGAAAGGTCGATGAGGAGTCCGACCTCCACGCCCCAACCCTGGACGAACGGCACCTGCTCGACGGCCTGTCGCCGGACGGAGTATTCGCCGCCGAGTGGCTGCCGCAGGTGGGCCAACTCGGGGAAGAACTGCGCCAGCAGCGGTCGTGCCATCAACTCGGTGGTCCGGCCGCCGCCCGGTCGACCGTCCAGCATCCGCTCGTAGTAGCCCTTCACGAGCACGACCCGCTCGTCGGCCAGCAGCGGCTCCACGAGCGCGGTCACGTAGCGGGCCTCGAAGCTCGTGAGGTCGGCATCGCACCACACGATGAGGTCGGCGGTCGTGGCGGCCACGCTCTTCCAGAGGGCGTTGCCCTTGCCGAGGCCGGGACCTGTCTCCGGGATCACCTCCGCTGAGCGCACGACCCTGGCGCCGGCGGTGGCGGCCACCGCGCTGGTGCGGTCGGTCGAGTTGTCGTCCATGACCAGCAGGTCGTCCACGAGTCCGGCGGCGGGAGGCATGAGCTCCCGGCGGATCTCGGCACAGATCGCCCCGACGGTGGACTCCTCGTTCAGGGCCGGCAGGCAGACGGCGACGGTGCGCTCTCCCTTGAGGTCGGCGAGCCGGCCGGCGGTCGATCCGGGGGGCACCGTGGGAACGATAACCGTGCCCGATGGCGCCGCGGCACCCCGCTAAACTCTCCACAGGCGGCGCGCAGTGCGGGCGGGAACCGCCGCCGGCCGGCGATTCCCGTATCGGAGTGTCCACTTGATCGCTTCCATTCCCAGCCCCGACGTGGGCACGCTCTCCCTCGGACCCCTGAACCTGCGCCTCTACGGGCTCATGGTGGCGCTGGGCGTCATAGGTGGCGTGTACGCGGCCGCCCGCCTGCTGCAGCGCCGCGGGCTCAATCCGGAATGGGCGGTGCAGGTCGCCACCGTGGGTGTCCCGCTCGGCCTCATCGGCGCCCGCGCCTACCACGTGCTGACCGACTGGAAGAGCTACCAGGGTCGCTGGGTGGACGTGGTGAAGATCTGGGAGGGTGGCCTCGGCATCCCGGGAGGGATCCTGGCCTCGGTGCTCGGAGGACTCATCGTCATCCGGCTGCGCCGCTTGCCGTTGCGCTCGGTGCTCGACACCGCGGCGGTGGGATTTCCCGTCGGGCAGTTCGTCGGGCGGCTCGGGAACTGGTTCAACCAGGAACTGTTCGGGCGGCCGACCGACCTTCCGTGGGGCCTGGAGATCGACGCGGAGCACCGCCCGCGGGAATACCTGGACGTCGAGACGTTCCATCCCACTTTCGCCTACGAGATGGTCTGGAGCATGCTGGTCTTCGGGCTGATGTGGCGAGTCGCCGTACGCGGCAGGATGCCGAGAGGTCACCTGGTCGTGCTCTATCTGTTCTCGTATGCGGCCGGACGGTTGTGGATCGAGGCGCTGCGCGTGGATCCGGCCAGCCTGCTGGCGGGCGTCAGGGTGAATATCTGGGTGATGGGCGGAGTGCTCGTGCTGGCGGGCCTGTTCCTCCTGCTGGTGACGCCGCGCCGGCGGCGGGCGGAGGCGCTGCTGGCGGCGGCGGGGACGCCGGTCGACGCGGTCATTCCGGTCGGCGGCGAGGCGACGGATTCGTTCGAACCCGCCACCTCCGGGCGGGACGTCACCCCGGCCGGCGGAGCGGAGCCGTCCGGAGACGCCGACGCGGACGGGTTCGAGACGGCGGATCGTCAGGCGGACGACTCCGAGCCGGGCGTGGCCGGCCACGAACAGACTCAACCGGGCGCGGACGAGTCGACTGCCGGCAGTTCGCCGGTCTGAGCCATGGACGAATCGGCGCTGGTCGCGGGAATCAGCCCGGCACGCGTCGAGCGGGGGTTCGCCTTCGTGGACCTGTGCAACTTCACGCGCTACACCGATGACCACGGGGATCGCAAGGCGGTAGCTCTCCTGGCGGAGTTCCGAGCCGTGGTCCGAGCCGTGGTTGCGAACCACGGTGTCCGGATGGCCAAGTGGCTCGGGGACGGGGCCATGCTGGTCGGCGTCGAGAACGAGCCTCTCGTTGAGGCGGTCGTGCATCTCCAGAACGTCGTGGCCGTACAGGGGATCCTGCCCCTGCGCGCCGGTATCGCCGCCGGGCCGGTCATTCTCTTCGAGGGGGACGACTACATCGGGAATGCGGTGAACCTCGCCGCGCATCTCTGCGACCTGGCACAGCCGGGCCAGCTGCTGGCTCCGGCTGCGTTGCTCTCGGACCTCATGGTGAACACCGAGGCCGACTCCATCGGGTTCCTCGAGATTCCCGGGTTTACTGAACGGGTGGACGTGGTGCTGCTGCGCGAAGCCGATCCGGAGCCCTGGGCAGATGGCTGAGGACCCTGGCGCCGCGCGCCCCCAGCGTCTGGCTCCGGGTCTGCCGACCTCGGGGGCCTGGGCCGAGGACGATCCACCGGGGAATCGACGATTCTTCGACCTGGACACCCGCCGCCCCTTCGTCCTGGAGAGCGGCCGCTCGCTGGACAGCGTGACGATCGCCTACGAGACGTGGGGAACCCTGGACAGCGACGGGTCCAACGCGGTCCTGGTGTGCCACGCCCTCACCGGCGACGCCCACGCCTACGACCCGCACCTCTCCAAGCGCGGCTGGTGGCAGGGTGTCATCGGCCCCGGCGAGGCCATCGACGTGAACCGCTACTTCGTTGTCTGCGCCAACGTCTTGGGCGGCTGCCAGGGAACGACCGGTCCCGCCTCTGTGAACACGGCGACGGGTCGGCGCTGGGCGGCGTCGTTCCCCCCGGTCACGATCCGGGACATGGTGCGGACCCAGGCGCGTCTGGCCGACCATCTCGGCGTGAAGCGGTGGCTCTGCGTGGTCGGCGGTTCCATGGGAGGCATGCAGGCACTCGAGTGGGGCGCCATGTTCCCGGCGCGGGTGCGATCCATCGCCCCGCTGGCGGTCGGCTGCGCGGCGAGCCCGTGGCAGATCGGCTGGAGCGCCGTAGGGCGGGCCGCGATCGCCCTCGATCCCCGCTGGCGTGACGGCGAGTACTACGACGCCGAGCCGGGCGAGGGACCTCATGAGGGCCTGGCGCTTGCCCGGGCCGTGGCGCAGATCACCTATCGCAGCGATGAGCTGTTTGCCGAGCGGTTCGGCCGGACGCTGGTCCGGGCCAACGAGCAGTTCGGTCTGTGGGACCGCTACGGGGTGGAGGGGTACCTCGACTACCACGGCGAGAAGCTCGTGCGGCGCTTCGACGCCAACTCGTACCTGTTGCTCAACAAGGCCATGGACACCCACGACATCGGTCGCGGCCGCGGCGGCCTGCAGCGGGCCGTGGCGCGGATCGGTGTCCCGGTGCTGACCGTCTCGATCAGTTCCGACGGGCTCTACCCGCCGCGGCAGCAGACCGAGTTGCGCGACCTCGTCGTGGCGGCCGACGGGGACTGCCGGTACGTGCTGGTGGAGAGCCCGCACGGCCACGACGGCTTCCTGGTGGAGACGCGGGCCGTCTCCGATGCCCTCGCCGAGTTCCTCGAGTCCGTGGAGAAGGAACACCCGTCGATTGCGGCGGGCTGAGCAAGGCGGCGCCCGGCTACAATGTCGCCGACTTGCGGGCGTAGCTCAGTTGGTAGAGCGCCACCTTGCCAAGGTGAAGGTCGCCGGTTCGAGCCCGGTCGCCCGCTCTCAGGCTCGCCGGGGGCGAGTCCCCCGGGGGCCACACAAATCTGCATCGGTGCCCGAGCGGACGAAGGGAGCGGCCTGCAAAGCCGTCTATCGCGGGTTCGAATCCCGCCCGATGCTCAGAACCCGCCGGAGCGTCCGCCTGACGCTCGGGCCGCGGTGACGCGAGCGCGATAACCTGCCCGTGGGGCCGTTAGCTCAGCTGGCAAGAGCACTTGCATGACGCGCAAGGGGTCGGGGGTTCAAGTCCCTCACGGCCCACACAAGTGCCGGATGTAGGTACCATTTGGTTACCAACGTCCCGTGCAATAACCTGCCGTAGGCCACGGGCCGGCTCCGACAAGCTCCGAACGGATTCTGACTAGCAACCATGCCACGATTGTCCAAGAACATCAGCAGCGCCGTTGGCCGGGGCATCGCGGTGGACCTGGGAACAGCCACCACGATCGTGTACGTCCGCGGCGAGGGCATCGTGCTGGAGGAACCCAGTGTCGCGGCTCTCGACGCCCGAACCGAACGGCTCCTGGCGGTCGGCCGAAGCGCCAAGGAGATGATCGGTCGCACGCCGGCCAACATCCGCACCGTGCGCCCGCTCAAGGAGGGCGTCATCGCCGACTTCGGTGTCTGCGAGAAGATGCTGCGCTACTTCATCCAGCAGGTGCACAGCAACCGCTTCGCCAAGCCGCGCATGGTCATCTGCGTGCCGTCGGGCATCACTCCGGTGGAGCAGCGGGCGGTCCAGGAGGTGGCGGAGTTCGCCGGCGCCCGCCGACCTGTGTTCATCATCGAGGAACCGATGGCGGCCGCCATCGGAGCCGGTATCGCGGTGCAGCAACCCACCGGGAGCATGATCGTGGACGTCGGTGGCGGGACGACGGAGATCGCCATCATCTCGCTCGGCGGAATCGTGGTGAGCCGTTCGGTGCGGGTGGCGGGCGACGACTTCGATCAGACGATCAGCGACTACATCCGCAAGGAGTACAGCCTCGGCCTTGGCGAGCAGACCACCGAGCAGGTGAAGGTCAAGTACACCTCCGCCTGGCCTCTGAATGAGGAGATGCACCTGAGCATCCCCGGTCGCGATCTGGTGACCGGACTGCCGAAGAGCATCGGCGTCAGCACCGCCGAATTGCGCGAGGCGATCGAGGAACCGCTCAACGAGATCATCGGTGGCGTGCAGGCGACTCTTGATGCCGCGCCCCCCGAACTCACCGCCGACATCATGGAGAGCGGGATCTTCCTGGCCGGTGGGGGTTCCCGCCTGGTGGGCCTCGCGGAGCGCCTGGCGACGGAGACCGGGATCAAGATCAACCGTGTGAAGAACCCCCAGTACGTCGTTGCGTACGGGTCGGGATACTCGCTCGAGGAGTTCGAATCACTGAGAGGCGTGCTGCATTCGCCGGTCGCTGACTAACCGGGCGATCGCATAGGGGAGCGGTCCCCGCAGTCGTGGCCATCTTCCAGGGCCGATCCCGCCTCACACTCGTCCTTCTGGTCCTCGTAACGGTCACGCTCGTCACCCTCGACGTGCGCAACGTCGAACCCTTCGAGCAGGCGAAGAACGCCGCGGAGGGTGCGCTGGGCCCGGTCGTGACGGGCGCTCAGCGAGCCGGGCGCCCGGTAGTCGACGCCTGGGAAGCCGTTACCGACTACGACGAGCTCAAGGCCGAGAACGAGCGCCTGCGTGCCGAACTCGATGTCGAGCGGGGCCGCGACCTGGCGAACGCCAGCGCCGCGGAGGTCCTCCGGGAGTATCTCGCCGAGGCGGGAATCCAGTACGTCACCGACATTCCGTCGACCACCGCCCGGGTCGTTCGCCACCTCGGCAACTTCCCTGACTTCACCGTGGACGTGGACAAGGGTTCCTCGGCGGGTGTGCGGACCGGCATGCCGGCGGTGACCAGTGCCGGACTGGTGGGGCGCGTGGTGGACGTCTCCCTGAGCCGCTCGCGCATCCGGCTCATCAGCGATCCCGAATTCGAGTTGGGCGTGCGCCTCGTGGGCACCGATGCCGTCGCCGTGGCGCGCGGAACCGGTCGCGATCAGCCGCTGGTGGTCAGTGAGGGCATCGGTGTCTCCGTTCCGGTTCACGTGGGCATGCTCGTCACGACCAGCGGGATCGACCGCAGCGTGTACCCGCCGGACGTGCCGGTCGGGCTGGTGGCCGAAGTGGCCGTGGATCCGGGACTCAACCAGGTCCTGTTCGTGCAGCCGGCGGCGTCCCTGGATTCGCTGAACTTCGTGACCATCCTGTTCTACGACAACGCCCTGTGAGCGACGGGGAGGGCCATGACCGCTGAGACGATCAGGGCAGCGCTCAGGTCGGGACTCGTGCTGTTCTCCGTCTTCGTCCTGCAGGTGGGGCTGCTGGACGGGCTGCGGATCGCCGGCCGCGCTCCCGAACCGCTGCTGGTCCTGGCGGCGGCGGGCGGTCTGGTGGGAGGATGGTGGAAGGGCCTGCGATTGGGGTTCGTAGCCGGATTGCTGTACGACCTCGTTGCCGGTACGCCCCTGGGGCTGGCCGCCTTCGCCTATGCGCTCGTGGCTGCCGCGGCCGGTCTGCTGGCGGGGTACACCGTGCGGATGTGGTGGCTGGTGCCCCCGTTCGTGGCCTTGGGGCTGTCCGCGTACGTGTTCGCCGGTGAGGTGGTCGGCCAGGATCACCTGTTCGACGACCGGTACATGGTGACCCTCGGTGTCGTGGAGTTCTGGTCGGTTGTCCTGGCGGCACCGACTCTGCGTCTCGTGCGCTGGGCGTGGGGCGCTGCGGCGAGCGTACGAGCCGGGCCCCCGGGACTGCGTGCCCCGGTGAGGACTGCCGGACCGTGAGCCTCCTGACACCCCCCGGGGCGGGCCGTTCCTCCGAAGCGGCCGGCGGCCGGCGCCGCGATCCACAAACAAGGCGAAGGGGGCGTCTCAACCGCTCCGACTCGCGCAGGCTGCGCCTGAGCATTCTCGGTGTGATCGGGCTGGCACTGCTCGTGACGCTGGTGGTGCGCCTCTGGTACCTGCAGGTGGTGACGTCCGAGCAGTTCGTCGCCCAAGCGGTCGGCAACATCATCCGCACCGTGCCCGAACCCGCTCCGCGTGGCCGCATCTTCGACGTGCAGGGCCGTGAACTGGTTGGAAACCGCATTGTGAACGTTGTCACGATGGACGCCTTCATCCTCCGTGACCAGATCGGCCCGTCGCAGCGCCGGCGCCTCGCCCTCGAGTTGTCGCGCCAGCTCTCGCGTTCGGGGGTGCTCACCAAGTCCGTGGAGCTGACCGAGGCATTGGGCGACCCGGCCTACGGTCCGTTCGACCGGATCCCGCTGGCGGTGGGCGTGTCGGACTCGATCAAGGTCTTCCTGGCCGAACGGAACGAGGAGTTCCCCGGCGTCGAAGTGGTCCGGCGCACCCAGCGGGTCTACCCCTACGGCGATCTGGCGGCACACGTGCTCGGGTACATCGACACGATCACCGCTGAGGAGATCGAGGCGCGGCGCAACCATCCGAAGCGCTACAGCACGGTGGACGAGGTCGGCAAGTCGGGTGTCGAGCTGGCCTTCGAGGACATCCTGCGCGGCATCCCGGGGTGGCGGGAGATCGAAGTCGACAACGTCGGCAACGTGGTCCGCGAGCGGGGTTACCGGGCGCCACAACCGGGGACCGACGTGGTGCTCACGATCGACGCGGACCTCCAGAAGCTCGTCGAGGACGAACTGCTGCGCGGCCTCCGGGAAGCCCGCGAGCGTCAGGACGAGTCGGTCGAGGATTCGTTCGTGACCTTCGCCGCTCCGGCCGGCGCCGCGGTCGTGCTGGATCCTCGCAACGGCAACGTGCTGGCTATGGCCAGTTACCCGGGATACGACCCGCGGGTGTTCATCGGCGGCATCAGCGAGGAAGAGTTCGATGCGTTCGTGCATCCGGCGAGTCACGCGCCTCTCAACAACCGCGCCATCCAGGGCGTGTACGCGCCGGCTTCCACGATGAAACCCATAACGTCCTACGCGGCGCTTTCGACGGGCCTCCTGGGGCCGGACGGCTTCCTGGGGGTCACCCAGACATCCGAGGACCCCGGGTATCACGTGCTCGCGGACTGCGTCGGCGAGTGCGAGTTCGAGAACCCCGATCGTGCCCCGAACGGTGATGTGGACCTCCGCTTGGCCATCGCGGTGTCGAGCGACGTGTACTTCTACAAGCTGGCCGAGCAGTTCTCCCGCCGAACCGGATATGACGAGGACCAGATCCAGCAGACCGCCCGAGACTTCGGGTTCGGCCGGACGACCGGCGTCGCCCTTCCGTTCGAGCACGCCGGGATCGTGCCGGACGCCGAGATCAAGCGGGCCCGCAACGAGAGCAATCCGGAGGCGTTCCCCGATCCCGACTGGCGGACCGGTGACACCATCAACATCTCGATCGGCCAGGGCGACCTGGGCGTGACCCCGCTGCAGCTGGCCAACTCGTTCACGACGTTCGCCAACGGTGGCCTGCTGTACCTGCCCAACATCGCGGTCGGGATGGTCGATCCGATCAGCGGCGAGATGGTCACCGAGATCCGCCCGCGCCTGACGTCCCGCATCTACCTGCCCGCCGACCTGCGGGCCCCGCTCCTGGACGGCATGCAGGGTGCTACCACGCTGCGCACGAACGAACGCGTCGGCACCGCCCAGAAAGCGTTCAACGGCTTCCCGCACGACCTGTGGCCGGTGGCGGGCAAGACCGGCACCGCCGAGGTGCTGGGCAAGGCCGACTCGGCGGTCTTCGTGGGGTTCGGACCGCTGCCCGAGCCGCGCTACCTGGTGACGGTGCTGCTGGAGGAGTCGGGGTTCGGCGGTGAGGCGGCGGCCCCTGTGGTGCGGCGGGTACTCGAGGCGATCGCCGTGGACCGGGTTCCCGAGGCACCGGTGGGAATCCCCCGCCAGGACCTGGCCGGCCCGCCGGCGGGGGGCCCGGCGTGAGCGTTGCGGGCGGGGTGCCCCGGAGGCGGCGGCTGTTGCCGCGGGTGCCTCCGTTGACGCCCTGGCTGCACGCCGACCTGATCCTGATCGTCGCCACGGCGGCGCTCACCCTGTTCGGGATCGCCATGATCTACAGCGCCACCCGTGGCATCGACCCGGATGCGTACAGCAACTTCTACCTCCAGCGGCAGTCGCTGTTCGCTGTCGTCGGCGGGCTGATGGGTGCGGTTGCCGCCACCGTCGACTACCGGCGGTTCCGTTCGCTGGCCTGGCCGCTGTACGGAGTCACCCTCCTGGTGCTGCTGCTGGTGCTGACGCCGCTCGGCGCCGAACGTCAGGGCGCCCGCGCCTGGTTCGTGTTCGGCGGCTACCAGGTGCAGCCCTCGGAGTTCGGCAAGCTGGCGATGATCGTCGTGTTGGCCCACTACGCGGCGCGTTTCGGCGGACGTCTTACGCTCGGCCAACTGGTGGGCGCCCTCGGGCTGGTGGTCGTGCCGATGATGCTGATCCTGCTGGAGCCCGACGCCGGTACCGCAGTGGTGTTCGCGATCATCGCCATGGGTGTGCTGCTGGTCGCCGGCGCGCAGGCGCGCCACATCGTGGTGGCGACGGTTGTCGGTCTGGTGGGGCTGGGGCTGGTGTTGAACTCGGGTCTCGTCGAGGAGTACCAGCGGCAACGCATCGACTCGATCGTTAACCCGGGACGTGACGCCGGCGACACCTTCAACATCGAGCAGGCTCAGATCGCCATCGGCAACGGGGGGCTCACCGGTCACGGCTACGGGCAGGGAACGCAGACCCGTAGCGGCCTGGTTCCCGCCCAGGAGACCGACTTCATCTTCACCGTCGTGGGCGAGGAGTTGGGCTTCCTGGGTAGTGCGACGGCGCTGGGGCTGCTGGCGGTGCTGCTCTGGCGGATCTGGCGCTCGGCGCGGGTCGCGGGCGACCTGTTCGGCTCGCTGCTGTCCACCGGCGTCCTTTGCATGGTGCTCTTCCAGGTCTTCCAGACGGTCGGGATGGCCGCCGGCATCATGCCGGTGATCGGGATCCCCCTTCCGCTGCTGTCCTACGGCGGCTCGTCGATCCTCACCACGATGATGGCGCTGGGCCTGGTGCTGAACGTCTCGATGCGCCGCCACGTGGTGCGCGCCGGTTGACCCGTGCCCATCGCCCTGGGGCGGGACCGGTAGCCTGAACGCCGTGCGTTCGCTTTGGTCGGCTTTGGAGCCTCTCCTGGATCAGGTCCAGCGTCCGGCGCGCTACATCGGCGGCGAGGAGGGCGCAGGCCCGGCGGCACACGCGCCCGACAAGGTGGCCTGGCTTCTCTGCTACCCGGACAGCTACGAGGTCGGCCTGCCCAACCAGGGCCTGCAGATCCTCTATGAGATCCTCAACGAGCGCCCCGACGCCACCGCCGAGCGGGCCTACGCCCCCTGGGGCGACCTCGAAGTCCTGATGCGCCGGCACGATCTGCCGCTGTTCTCCGTCGACACCCACCTCGGTGCCGGCGAGTTCGACGTCCTGGCCTTCAACCTCTCCTCGGAGTTGGTCTACACGAACGTGCTGAACCTCATCGATCTGGCCGGTGTGGCCGTGCGCGCCGCCGACCGTTCGGGCGACGACCTGCTGGTCGGCGCGGGTGGGCACTGCGCGTTCAACCCCGAGCCGCTGGCCGATTTCGTGGACTTCTTCGTGCTGGGGGACGGCGAGGAGGTGGTGGGGGAGATCACCGAGGCCATCGCAGCCCGGCGCTCCGAGGGCCGAGCGGCGGTGCTCGAGGCCTTGGCGGGCATCGAGGGCGTCTACGTGCCCGCCGCCTATGAGGTGACCTATAGCGGGCTGTCGGCGGAGGTGACTCGCCGCTGGCCGGGTGCGCCCGAGACCGTTGAGAAGCGCACGATCAGTTCGCTCGGCGACTGGCCCTACCCGAAGCGGCAACTGGTTCCACTCACCGAGGTGGTTCACGATCGGCTCAACGTGGAAGTCTTCAGGGGTTGCACGAGGGGCTGCCGCTTCTGCCAGGCCGGCATGATCACCCGGCCCGTGCGCGAGAGGCCGGCCGAACAGGTCCGGACCATGATCACCGAGGGGTTGCGGCGGACCGGTTACGACGAGGTCGCCCTCACGTCGCTGTCCACCGCCGACTTCAGCGGTATCGAGGAACTCGTGGCCGACACCGTCGGCCCTGCCGACGACGACGCAGGCGGGGCGGGCTGCCCGGCGGTGACGGTCTCCCTTCCCAGCCTGCGCGTCGACGCCTTCACCGTGGGTCTCGCCGCCGAGCTGCAGCGGGCGCGCCGCACCGGTCTGACCTTCGCTCCGGAGGCGGGTTCCTGGCGGCTGCGCCAGGTGATCAACAAGCTCATCAGCACCGACGATCTGGACGCGGCGGTGGAGGGCGCCTTCTCACAGGGATGGCGCAGGGTGAAGCTGTACTTCCTCGTGGGATTGCCGACGGAGACCGACGAGGACGTCCTGGGCATTGCGGCCTTGGCGCGCCGCTGTGTGGAGCTGGGTCGCCGCCACGTCCGCGGAGCGTCGGTGACGGTCTCGGTGGGGGGCTTCGTGCCCAAGCCGCAGACGCCGTTCCAGTGGTTCGGCCAGAACACCGTGGCCGAACTCCATCGCAAGGTGGCATTGCTGGCCGACGACCTGCGCGCCGATCGCGGCGTCAGGCTGAAGTGGCACGATCCCGAGGCCACGCTCGTGGAAGGGCTGGCCAGCCGGGGCGACCGCAGGTTCGGGGCGGTCATCGAGGATGTCTGGCGTTCCGGCGGCACCTTCCAGGAATGGTCCGAGCACTTCGATTACGGGTTGTGGCTGGACGCCATGGAGCGCCACGGCCTCTCGGTCGAGGACTACGCCTACCGGCATCGCAGCGGCACCGAGACTCTTCCCTGGGATCACCTCTCGGCGGGTCTGCACAAGGACTTCCTGTGGCAGGACTGGCAGGACGCCCTGGCAGAGTCCGGCTTGGAGGACTGCCGTTGGACGCCGTGCTACGACTGCGGGGCCTGCACGGGCTACGGCATCGAGCACGTCGTGGCCTCAGCGGTGCCTCCTGCCGGCGGCAGCCAGGGAACCGGCCAGAACCTCCTGAAGCCGGAGCCCGTACCGGTGCAACTGCTGGCGACCCGCCCGCTGGCAGGTGTGTCATGAGGGTGCGCGTGCGCTGGTCCAAGCACGGGAAGATCCGCTTCTGCGGGCATCGCGACGCCGCCCGGATCTGGGAACGTGCCGTGCGGCGGGCCGAGTTGCCCGTGGCTTACTCGCAGGGGTTCACCCCGCGTCCGCGGATCTCTTTCGGATTGGCCCTCGCGACCGGCCAGGAATCTGTCGCCGAGTACCTCGACGTGGATCTGCGGACGACCCCCGAGGAACTCTACGACTGGGCGGCCTGCATGCCCGAGCGGCTCAGCGCGGTCCTGCCTGACGGCATGACCGTGACCGATGCCTGCCCGCTGAGCCCCGGCACGGCGTCGCTGCAGGATGCGGTCACGAGTTGCACCTGGGAGTTCGCGCTGGCCGAGAGCGACGTCACGTCCGCTGCCGGTTGGGCGGCGCGGGTGCGGTCGGCGGACAGCCTACCCCTGCAACGGGAGCGCAAGGGTCGAACCACCACCTCCGATGTGCGCACGGCCGTCGGAGACCTGCACATTCTGGACGCCTCGGTCGGGAGCGTCCTCGTTGCCGAACTCGGCACGAAACCCCGGGCGGTGCGGCCCGCAGAATTCCTGCGGCTCATCGCCCCCCCGCTGGCCGCCGGGCGAGTCCGGCGGTTGCACCAATGGATTACGCGGGACGGCGAGCGGTACGAGCCGCTTGCTCCCGAAGCCGGCGTGTTGGCGCCGGCCGGCGATTCGCTCGCCGCGGCCTCGATCGACGCCGTTCCCGCTGCGCAGCAAGAGGTCTGCGCGTGATGAGAAGGGAACTACACAATGTCTTCGTCCCCCCCAACGGACGCCGGATCCGCCAAGAGCCGCGCTGATTCCAAGAGCCGCACCGAGTCCGACAAGAAGGACAACGGTCGGGTAACCGGGCCTGAGGGCCGCAGCGGCCGAACCCGAGGCCAGACGACGGCCGGCGACGGCTCCGCGGAGCAGCGCAAGCCCCGAATCGGCGACAGCCGCCCCGCCCCGCCACCTTCCGGCGAGACGAAGCCGGCCAAGTCCCAGTCCTCCGGCCGTGGCGGCGGCAACAAGGGCGGGTCGCGTTCGGGCGGCGAAAGGAGCGGGTCGCGTTCGGGCGGCGAGAGGAGCGGGTCGCGTTCGGGCGGCGAGAGGAGCGGGTCGCGTTCGGGCGGCCGGCGCCGGCGCCGCGGCGGCCGCGGATCGGGATCGCGTGGCGGGCAGCAGCACAAGCCCGTCGAGGCGCTGACCGGCGGTGATCCGGTCGAGCTCGACGCCG